>Ga0307507_10003180_pt1 | contig 32539 bp, 4 predicted proteins | sample 7_EM_MG_FD_207223 | JGI IMG/M metagenome (GOLD analysis project Ga0307507, IMG submission 207223) | Populus trichocarpa ectomycorrhiza microbial communities from riparian zone in the Pacific Northwest, United States - 7_EM | ecosystem: Host-associated > Plants > Roots > Unclassified | place... | reverse complement strand
TTTACTAGCCTTATAAATAGCTTTAAAGTAGCTTTTATTTATTTAAAATATGTTATTAGTATAAAAGAGGTAAATATAATTATAGTTGCCAAATGCGCAGATTACTGGCAGGTTGCGCGCAGGCTGCATGTCAAAAAAACACGATATAGGCTAGTCGGTCGAGTTGCCAAATGACCTCAACTGCGCGCTAATTGCGTCAACCACCAACCATTGAGGCCATTAAAAGGGTACTATATTTTGCCGATGAGACTAGCTTCTCTATACCTATATAATATTTCATAAGCTTATATATAATCCAGTACTTACCTAAATAGAGACTTTTTTGTACGCCTGCCACTAGAACTTAGACTAAAGAATAGATCAATCCTAAGAGTTATTAAACTACTATACGGTATCCCAGAAGCTGGTAACCATTAGTTTAATATATACCACCATTACCACCTTAATAAGCTACGGATAAACTAGTTAATATACAACCCCTGCTTATTATATACAACCAACAACGGCTTCAGAATTATAGGATTGTAGACCAATAACATACTATTCCTTACTAATAAAACCTTTACAGAGGCTAAAGAAGTTAGGCTTTAGGAGGTAAAGTTCCTAGTAAAAGAAAAAGAGAAGCTTATACTAAATACTCTAATTAAGTTTAATAGAGGCTATATTAGGCAAGAAAAGGACTTAATAACCCTTACCTAGGAACGTCAATGCCAGAACCTAAAGTTAGTCACTATAAAGGTTACAGACCTAACTAGCTCTAGAGGGGAAGTCTATAAAATAGTTACACTAAAGAACTAGTACGTTGCTTAGAGAGCAAGAGGAGCCTATATCGCCATAGTCTGCTAACTAGAAGCTGCCTTTAACCTCTTATTTACAGCACAAGTCGTTAATCCAAAGGAGGAGCACGCGAAGTAGCTTAATAAGCGGCTATAGTAGCAAATTGATAACCCTTCTAGAGGGCTCTGTTTTATATAACTTGATACCAGCAAAGACTCCCTTAAATTAATAATCTTTATAGACTTATCTTTCGCGAATAACTATAACCTCTTATCCTAAATTGGCTTTATTATTATACTTATAGACAAAGATAATAAGGCTAATATCCTCTACTGGTTATCTATTAAATATAAGCGAGTTATATAAAGTGTCTTAGCATCTAAATTATATAGAATGGCCCACGGATTTAACACTGGAGCTACAATTAAAGCAACTATTAAGAAAATCCTATAACTTAAACAACTACTGGTTATCCTTTATACTAATTTAAAATCTTTATACAATTGCTTAGTCAAACTTGGGACAATATAAGAGAAACGACTTATAGTTAACCTAATATATCTACAATAATTATATAAAAGAAGAGAGATAGCAGAGATTAAATAGATTAATAGAGGCAGTAATCCTATAGACGCTATAACAAAATTAAAGCCTTGCCAGGCGTTAAAGGACCTAATTAATACAAATATAATTAAGCTATAGGTTACCAAGTGGTAAAAAGAGGAGAAGATAAAAAGGCAGGAATAGAGATTATAAAGATATTAAGCCAGTAGCTAAGGCGCTAGTACTAAGCGAGCTAATGGCGATTTTCTATGCCGGGCATAGAAAATCGTGATTGGTCACTTTAGCGACATGGCAGAATTTGGCAGAATTTAGTGGAATATAGCAGAATTTAGCAGAACTTGATGGAATCTGGCAGAATTCGGCAGGTAGCGCGCTTAAGCACTGTTACAAAACTAAATGCCCCTAGTGTCTGAACAAGGTTTCGTAATGCAGTTGCACGCGATTACGTGAGCTAAGCAAGCTTAGGAAATCCACTAAATTCCACCTATAGAATAGGAGAATTAATAAGCATCAATCAAAATTAGTTACCACCTATACTATTACAATAGCATTACGTATTACCAGAAGTGATACCAATACTAGTTAACTAGACACTCCCTTAATAAGCAAAAGGAGGCATATAATAAGTTTTATTAGAGTATAAGAAATATTAGAAATTATAAGGTTACTACGGCCTACTTCTAAAGCTTCCTAGTTTAATATAAAGGCGTAGAAGATCTTAAGGGTAAGGTTAATAAGACTAAACAGCTCCTTATAGATATAGAAATTGAGGACTACTTTCCTAACTAATACTTTACTAAGTATAGTAAGGTAGATAGTATATAAACCATTGCTGTTTTTAATAACTAATCTACACTCCATTCTATCACGAAGTTAGATATCTTTAATAAGCTAAAGGAAAGCTCCGCGTTCTCCTTTAATAATAGATACTTAGCAAACGTCTTCTATAGTATTATGCTAGATACTAGAGCCGTAGGAGTATCTATAGTAGGAGAACCTTAAGTTTAAGCCCTTTAGTAGCTTAATAGCTCTGTTTAGATTAACTAATTAACGGCAGGCTAATATATAATATATTTTGGTAAGGGTACTATGATCTCTTTTAGTATAATTAGGGTCTAAACCCCCTTAGAATATATTACTTTCTACGTTGTTTTTGTAAATACTCTATTTCTATTTTGCATTAGGGATATAGATAAATTAAGCGTTAAGCTTAATAACCTTAAAAATATGCTTATGTTGGGAGATAATTAGGTGCCTATTATATATAAGTAGGGTTACCCTTAGCTGCTCCTTTAATAACCAGAAAGGAGTATTGCTTAAAGCCATTTAACTAAGTTAGAGTTATGTTAACTACACTATTATTTTAGCCACCTATCCATTTACTAATTACTTAGGGTTTTTTAGTAAGTAGGCTATAAAGTTAAGGTTAAGGCAATTAAGCATCTTATAAAATACTACTATTACTGCTAAATAAACTAGAAGTCCCCTGGCCGATTTAAGTTCACCCTTAAAGATAACTATAACTTTAACTTCTATATTATTGTTAATGTTATATATCTTAGCGGTAAGCTAGTACTCTAAGTTTTTAACTTCTTAACCTTCTTTTAAGCCGCACGTTTCTTAAAAGATATATTAGCTAAAAACGCATAGGATACCCTTTAGTTATACTAGATTAATGTCTACTTAGGACCCCCTAATTAAATTATCTATAATGTAGAAAAGAACTTCTTATCTATAGAGTTCTAATAATAGATAAAGGTATTAGCAATTAAGGTTAAGGAAGTCCCCGTTAAGGCATATAATAGTATTAGAAAAGTGGAACGATATTATATACCATTACGCTGCGTATATAAGATTATCTCTTTAGAACTAAAAAATGCTAGTAAAGAACTTACCTTATAAATAGCTGTTAAAGCTGTTAACAATTCTGCTGGCCTAAATAGACTTATACCTACATTGCTAGTCTTTAGCGCCTACCCTTAAATAACTAATAATTCTCTACTATCTCCCTCCATTATATAATAAGCTAAGGCTATTCATAAGGCAATAAAGGAGGTATAATGTCTCTACGCTATACGCTAAGTTAACAACGCACTAGGAATAAGAAATGGCCTAAATACCTTAACTATACTTAATCTGCCACTCTAGTCTAAGGTATGCGTATAGTGTAAAAAGGGAGGATGGTTAGGCCTATATTAACTTATTACAATTAATGGCCAGACTTGTACTATTTAGATGCCTTATAGACCTACTTAATTCCATTTAACTATTATTAAGCCTTACTATAAAGATAATAGTTCTAAGCCTTTATAGGATACTATAGAAAATTCTTTAAAGGAGAGCTATAATTAATATGCTTTAGAAGGCAACTACAATTCTAATATAATTATAGTAGATACACCATAACTATAACGCGGTAGAGGTTACCTAAAGGGATTACAAAATTGCTAACATCTTATTAATTTTAAAGAGTAATTTATTACCACTATTAAGAATAGAGTTAAGCTGTTAATAGCCTTTATAACAGCTAAGGAGAAGGCTAACTTTAAATTTGCAAAATAGCTCTAAAAGGAAGGTTATATTATAACTCTAGAAGCTCCTTTCTAAGTATTTAATAAGTAGGAGATTAATAGTCTTATTATAAGAAGAGTTTTTACATTTAAGAAATATAACCCTATTAAGTTTAATAAAGTTCGCATCTTTAAATTAAGAATGGTTAATGAAATTAAGGGCAAAGCTATTAACGCCCTATTTAAGAAATTAAGGCTTATTATCTAAGGTTACAATAATAATAGTAAGGAGGTAATTCTTATATAATCTCCTATAATTTAATAAGCTAGTTAGTAAGTTATTGTTGCACTAGCTCCCTCCTTAATAAAGAATGGAATGGCAGTTTATTTATAAGATATTACTTAGGCCTATATCCAATTAGAGACGCACCTTTAGTGCTTAATATTAGCATACCTTCCAAAGTAAATTCGCCACTAATATCCTAAAGAGACGATTATGGTTATGCTTAAGCTATTATATAGAATTGTAGAGGTAGGAACTTATTAGTGGGCTACCTATAGCAAGCACTATAAAGAGAAGCTTTTAATAACTACTTCTATATTTAATCTATGCTTTCTTATTATAGCTACAGGAACTCTATTTAGAATTATTAGTATATAAACTAATAATATAATTATCTTAGGAGACGACCAATTTTTAACTCTTAAAGAAGATAAGCTAGTAAAGGCAAACCTTATAGCAAAGCCAAAGAAAAAGCTTAATTTAACAACACTATTACTCTTTAATGGATGCATCCTCTCCCTAAATAAGGATTCCATTGCTTTACGCCAGAAGAGTTAAGGTAAAAAGATTAATGTTATTAATATTAATTCTCTAAAGCAAGGATACGTGGAGCAACGCGCCTATAGAGCTTATATTGCTTCTATCTATTAACCTAAGGCTTTTTTTAATCTCTCTATTGCTGCTTAATACTAGAAACCAACTAAGGATAACGTTCTTGCCCTAAATAAACGTCTTTCCTAGCAAATAAACTATTTTAATTAGGGACTACTCTACGTGCCTATTAATCTTCCTACTACTAAGCTCTTTATATTTATTAATAGATCGTTTATAAATAATAAAGATTTTAGCTCCTAGCTAGGATATAAGATTACTATTGCGAATAAATCTACTAGAGAGAATGACTTTATAATCTACAGCAATTTTATTTATTAGAGCTTAACTAAGAGCAAGCGTGTTACTTAAAGCGTTCTAGTATTAGAGATATATGGAATAGTTAGCGGAGTTAACATAGTAATTACAATTGGAACTACCCTAAAGATAATTATAGATTAACTCGAACTTCCTACTATCCCTATAATTATATGCACCAATTTATACTCCCTTTATAAGTATTTAGTTAAGCTTGGTACTATAAAGGAGAAGCGCCTTATAATTGATATTATAGCACTTTAGCAATCCTATAAGCGTTAAGAACTCTTTAAGATTTAATGGATTAATAGCTAAGATAACCCAGTAGATATAATAATAAAGGCGAACCTAAATAAGGCACTAGAGACGTTTATTAATATAAATACTCTATATGTATAAGTTAAAGGTTGGGTTAAAAGGGAGTAGGGGTATAATATTCTACAAACCCTGACTTAAACCAGCTAGGATTTTCCATCCCCAGGATAGAAAATCGCTATTGGCTCGCTTACTACTAGCGCCTTGGCGGCCCTCCTAATAAGATATCTACCTATAACTCCTAAGTAAGAAAGCACTATATGTTAAGAGGCAAATTTTGGGACAGCGAGACTTATATTATAATAGCAATAGTAAGTAAGGAGGATTGATATTTGTTACGCTAGTTAAGCGGTATATATATGTAGATGGCAACCGCAAAAGAAGAGTTGCCAGTGTTGGGAATATAGGCAAGTTGCCGTCATGTAAGGTAAGTTGCCGTTACGTGCCGCCGCGGCACTAGCGTGGCGAGGAGCCTTAAGCTCCTCGCCCTTCCTTAAGGAAGAGCGATATATATAATAACAATTATTATACTATCTACGAACCGTAGCTACGTGATATTACCTTGTAATACCTATATATAGATAGTAAATATAATAAAGGCAATTTAAACTGGAAAATAATAATATAAGGATATTATACTCGCTAAATGCGAAATTTAAAATAATTAATTATACTATTAATAGAAGATAGTAGTTCTAAATTCCAAACCCTTATAATTTAAGATACTTAAATTTGTATACAACTCCCCTATAGTAGGGTATCCTAGCTATATAAAGACTTATAAAATTATTTAATAAGCATACTACTAGCCTATAATATATAACTATATATAAAAATACGTTTAAGTATATAGGATGTGCGTATGTGGAAAGACCTCTTATATAAAGAAGTAAGAAGTACTTTAACCACTATTAATTCTAATATAAAGATAGCGCAATATCTTAATTAACTTTATAGTTAATTTGCCTAATAGTAATAGGTTTATAAATATTATAGTAGTTATTAACCGCCTTATAAAAATGCGATATATAATTCCCATAGACTTACTTAATGCAATATTCGTAGCCGAATATTTTATTAAGTACGTCTTTAAGCTACACGGACTTCCTAACTTAATAATATCCAACTATAGAAGCTAGTTTATTTTAGACTTCTAGTAAGCTTTATATAAATAATTAAGCATTTAAATATAACTCTTGACTGTATTTTATCTAGAGATAAATAGTTAAACTAAAATTATAAACGTAATTATAGAATAATACCTATAAATATACTACTCCTACCTATAAAACAACTAGAAAAATGGCTGCCTTTAGCTAAGTTTACTGCAAATAATATAATAAACGTATTAATAGGCGTAATACTATTTTACGCGACCTACGGACAAGACCCTTAACTTAGATTTAAACTGTCGGGAATGAGGTAAGCTGCCGTTACGCCAGGCATGTTGCCGTCACGTGCTGACGTGGCCCTAGCGTGGTGAGGAACCTTAAGTTCCTTACCCCTTTCCTTATTCCTATTAAAAAGAAGAATAACCATTATACTATCTACGAACTGTAGCTACGTGATATCACCTTGTGTAACCAACACTGATCAGTGGTTAACTTCACTGTTATACCATAGAACAGCTAGGTATTACTAAGAAGAGACGAGCCACTGTACCAGTGCTACTCGTACTAGAGGAAGCTGTCTTTTAAGGTTAGAACTGGTCCTGAACCTTAAATAGAACTCTTCCACGAATCTAAGGATCTAAAAGGCTAGAACTGGTCCTGAGCCTTTCTAAGATTATGGATTCTTGCGTCCATTACGTAGAATAACACGCTTTACAAGTCTTCGCGATTTAAGGCCAGAACTGGTCCTAAGCCCCATAACCGCAAATACACATCACGAACGCGTACTAAACGACAATCCCTATACTAATAACACTTCCCTTCTTCCGAAAGCATGGCTACGGCTATTCTAAACAACTGGAGAGACTCCTTACCACCAGGGGTAGCTATATACGTGAAACTTATTAATAAAGATTAGGACGAATTTACCCTTAATATAACAACTTATACTGTAAAATAAGTTAATGGCTTTCTCCTATATCACATTGTATTCTACCGAAATAGACACTGGGCCGATTCACAGCTATAGGAGTATTTTAGGGAAGATTTCGTGGGATGGACTACTGATACCTGGGCACTTGGCAACGTTAATATTGTTTAGGATTTTCGAGACTTCCTTTATAGGAACGGAGTATACATTGTTAAGAACGGTAACCCAATTGCTAGCAATATTTAGGCCGTTATTGTTAGTACAGAAGAACTAGTATGGACGGAAGCTGAGATTATACGTTAACTACGGAAACCAAGAACCAACTGATATTCTTTAGAAGGCAACTTTAATTTATATTAAAACCCCCAGAATGCTAATCTCCCACTTAGTCCTTTTCCTGCCTAGCAATGTCCGCAGCAATCTATTCCAACTGCTATACCACAAGTTGTCCCGATCGCTGCACCGCCAGCTACTCTAATCGCTGCCCCTGCTACCCCACAGCAGCCGTAGCAACTGCAGCAGCTACACGTCTATACACTACCTGCACCGCTAATATAGCAAGCTCTACAAGAACCACTATAGACAACCTTAGGCTATTAAACACCTTAAGTTCCTTAGCCTTAAGTTCCTTAGGCTGCTGTATCTTAACCCGTGCCTTAAGCTCCGTCCTATTAGAGATTCTTAACCTTGTTTAACTTAAGCGCCAAGACGTTTCCTCTAACCCCTACCGTGACTAGACAACTGGCATAACAAGCTAGATCTATAAATAATATCCTAACCCACTAGCAGCAAGCTCGACAAGAACCTCCGTAGCAACCACTATAGATAACCTTAGGCTATTAAACACCTTAAGTGCCTTAAGCTGCCGTATCTCAACCCGTGCCTTAAGCTCCGTCCTACTAGCAATCTCCGCAGCAATCTCCGTAATAAGCCTCTACTTCTCCACAAACATTCAACAAGCTTTAGAAGATTTAGCATGGAGGGGAATTCTAAGACTTCTGTAGTTCCCAAGGTAGCTATGGAGGTGGCTACCAGCGTAATCTAGACAGGAAGTTCTTGTGGAGGGTACCGTGAAGAGAGAGTGATATAGGGGGGGAGCGGTTGGAACGGTATAGTCACGCAGGCAATCTATAAAAGAAAGAACTGCTAGTATCTACGGCAGCTATAAACCCGATAACTGTTGCAACTAATATGCCCTGCCTGCAGCTAATTGACTACTTGCTGCTCCGTCTGCAGCCAACTAATATCTACTGCTTTTACCTCCAGCTAAACCGACACCTTGCTGCCTTGCTGCCTTTCTACAGCGCCACAAGTATAAAGAAAGAACTGCCAGTGTTAGAATATATGGATAGAAGGATTTGGTGGATTTCCTAAGCCTACATAATTATGTTAATCTTGTTCAGACATCTACTTTCAGTATATCAACAAAGCCAAAGGAAAAGCTTAGTTTAATAACACTATTACTCTTTAATGGATGCATCCTCTCCCTAAATGAGGATTCTATTGCTCTGCGCCAGAAGGGTCAAGGCAAGAAGATTGACGTTATTAACGCTAATTCTCTAAAGTAAGGATACGTGGAGCAACGCGCTCGCGGAGCTTATATTGCTTCTATTTGTTAACCTGAGGCTTTATTTAATCTCTCTGTTGCCGCCCAACACCAGGAACCAACTAAGGACGACGTTTTTGCCCTAAATAAACGCCTTTTCTGGTAAATAAACCATCTCGACCGGGGCCTATACTATATGCCTGTTAATCTTCCTACCGCTAAGCTCTTTGTATTTATTAATGGATCATTCGTAAATAACAAAGATTTTAGCTCCTAGCTAGGATATAAGATCATTATCATGAATAAGTTTACTAGAGAGAATGACTTTATAATCCATAGCAACCTTATCTATTGGAGCTTAACTAAGAGCAAGCGCGTTACCTAAAGTGTTTTGGCGTTAGAGATATATGGAATGGTTGGCGGAGTTAATATAGCAATTGCAATTAGAACTACCCTAAAGATGATTATAGATTAACTCAAACTTCCTATTATCCCTATAATCGTATACACCGATTTATACTCCCTCTATAAGTGCTTGGTTAAGCTTGGTACTACAAAGGAGAAGCGCCTTATAATTAATATTATAGCACTTTATTAATCCTACAAACGGCGAGAACTCTTTAAGATTTAATAGATTAACGGTTAAGATAACCTAGTAGACATAATAACGAAGGCAAACCCAAATAAGGCTCTAGAAACGTTTGTTAACACAAACACTCTATATATATAAGTTAAAGGTTAGGTTAAAAGGGAGTAGGAGTATAACATTCTGTAGACCCTAACTTAAACTAGCTAATTAGGATTTTCTATCCCCAGGATAGAAAATCGCTATTGGCTCGCTTATTACTAGCGCCTTAGCGGCCTACCCGTCTTTGCGTTATCTGCCAACTACTATATTATCGCATATTGTCGCATATTGTTTGGTATTATTGTATATTGTTTGGTATTATTGTATATTATTTGGTATTGTCGCATATTATTTGGTATTGTTGTATATTATTTGGTATTATCGCATATTGTTTGGTATTGTTGTATATTATTTGGTATTGTTATATATTATTTAGTATTGTCGCATCCTGTCTGTTTGTATATATATAGATGGCAACCACAAAAAGAAGAGTTGCCAGTGTTGGGAATAAGGCAAGCTGCTGTTACGCTAGGCATGTTGCCGTTACGTGCTAACGTGGCCCTAGCGTGGTGAGGAACCTTAAGTTCCTTACCCCTTTCCTTATTCCTATTAAGAAGAAGAATAACTATTATACTATCTATGAACCGTAGCTACGTGATATTACCTTGTGTAACTAACATAAACTATAACCTAATATTAATATAATAGGACCTATAATTAAACAGATCTAGTTAATTAATGTATATAACTTTGCTAATTAAATAAAGTAGTTAACGGAACTATTATAAAGTAAATTAATATACGCTTAAATATTATAGAAATGGTATGTAAATAAAGGACGAGCTCCTGTATAGGACTTTAAGGAAGGTAATATAGCCTACCTAAATATATAAAACCTAAAGACTTAATGGCCTTTAAAGAAACTTAATTAGAAGTTCGTAGGCCTATACTAAATTAAGAAAAAACTATGCCTATATGCCTATAAGCTTAAACTACTAACTAAAATAAAAATATACCTAATATTTTACGTAAGCTTATTACAACCTTTAAAAGATAATCCTATAACTTATAAAGTACCGCCGCTACCTTCTATAATTATTAACAACGGTAACAGTTCTTACTTTATTAACTTAATTAATAATATACGATAGAAAATATAATTTAAATAATTTAAACTTCTTATTAAGTAGAAAGGATATAAAACACAAACCTAGGAAACCTATAATTAGATTAAGGCCAACGCGCCTTTTTTAGTAAAAGAATTCTATAAAGACTATCCTTTGCGGCCTACTTTAGCTAAATAGACATAATATAAAGGCAAATAACTACCACTTAATATAAAGACACGAAATATAATAGCAGGAAACTTAAAATTAAAAAGAACTTAAACTATATTATAATACTTATAAGGTAATAAGTTATAAATTATTTTAGACCTTTAGCTAAAGGGGGGGGGGTACTATAATGGGAATAGCCTAGTTATAGTAGAAATATCTTAATAAAACACTTAATAGATAAATTTTAACGCTTTAATTAAATTCTGCCAAATTCTATAAAGTCGATTAAATTCCTCTAAATTCTGCCGACTTAATTAAATTCCACTAAATTCCACTAACGTAATGGAATTTGGTCGAAACCTATTAAAATCCGCATAGGCTTGTGCCTACGCGTCTACTGCTAAGACCTCGAATATTTAGTTACAAGTTTCCTATATTCCTTTCTCTTCTTTACGCAACGTCTTATACTTAGCAAGAGCTATATACCCTTAGATTTAGATAGAATTTATATTGTTCCTTTAAATCTTCCCCAAAGCCTCTTCGCGCCCTTACAGGTATTTAGCTATATAGTAACCCTTTTAACCGCATATAAAGCAAGTTCCTTAGTCGCTAAGGGCCTATCTATAGAGGTCGCTATACGAAGGCCGAGTATATACTAGGGTTACGGCAGGACTAGCTGCATGGCTAGCCACTAGGTTAACGGTAGGTAGTACGGTCGGTGTTATAGGGGTTATAGATCTTACTAGGGCATTATAGCCCGCTCTTATAGTACTTATGTTCTAGTTAGCAGAGCTTCTAGCCTTATACCACTTAGCACATGCCTTAATTTAATAGAGGCCCTAGTTAATAGCTAAATATTAGTCCATAAGTTCCTTTAGCGTCTATATAGTAGTATAAACCGGTAGTACAGTGCGCTGTAAGTCTAGGGTAAGCTTGTTAAAGAGCTCTAGCATTAGATCTTTCTGGGAGATTTAGGCCTATTTGGCTAGGTATAAAAAGCGGGTCTAGAAAACTAAGAAGGTTCCTATTATTTTCATTATTAGGCTTTTATAATTAAGATGGGCATTCTATACCTTAAAGGGGTCCTTATAAATAGAAGATAGGCAATTAATTATCTTTTTTTTTAGAGAGGAAGGGGTCTGCTAAGTCCTAGGCGTATTACAGACGTAGGTACGTTTATACGTTACCGCCAGTGCGGCCAAAGACATATACTATTTTAGCTCGGGTATTAGGAAAGTGGTCTATATTAACTTTAAGTTTATCCTATAATTAAAGCTTCCAGTTATTAAATATAGGGTTGGTTCTATCTATAAGCAATAGGGGGTCTATAACCTTTGCGGACCATAATAGTGCTAATACTATACATTAGGCTAGGGCCTTAAGGACTATAGTAAGTTTATCCAATAAGTTAACACTAGATATAGGGGTGTCCCTAGCTTTAAGCAGCTCTTAAAGCCATTAAATTTTAGTATTAGCTGCCATAAGCTCCGCCTAGGGGTTTAAGATAGTAACTGTTTCTTTATCTAAGGTATTTAAGGATCTTACAGCTACTTTGCCGGCTGCTGTATTTCTTAGTATAGTAGTAGTGGCGTTTAGTAATTTCCAATTCTTTAGGGGTATTCTAGTCCATGCGGGTTCTTTTAGGGGTTCTATTCTGTTCTTTAGTTCTAGTAATAGTCTTTAGGTTAAATTCTAAGGTTCTATTCTAATTCTGTTTGTAGTTTATAGATATATTTAACTTATAAGGGGACTTTATAGACAGGGGGCTATAAGGACACGATTGTAGAATAGGATAGATTGGGAAGAGAGACGAATCCTTAAGGAGGTAAGGCCTCTAAAATTGTGGAGACTATATACTATAGGCACGTGCCTCTAGCATATAACCGGCGACTATCTAAGGGGCGTTTAGGGGTTATCCTAAGGGCAACCCAAGGTGTCCGCAATAATTTCCCTTACATTGCCCCCCCCCCCTTCTTGCGGTCCGCCCCTAATCGCTATTACCTTATAGTAGGGAGATTATAAGGGCTTGTCCCAGAAGGGGTTTAGAGAGTTATTAAAGAGATATTAGTATGCCATTATATATCATCTATTTATTTAACCCCTGCTTTAAACTTCTAAAAAAACCTTAATAAGAAAAAAATATAACCAGAGAAAAGACGCGAGGATTGCTAGAAGACCTATTAGAAGCCTACTAGAAGTATACTAGTAACTACTTAGGCTAATACAGGGATTTTTATGCAACTTTGCTTCTAAGCCTTTATACTAGTCTATAATTAATTATAAGTGTTATAGGCAATTTGGTATTCTAGTATAGTTCCATAGAACCTTTTAGTATGGGATTTAACGTATAGAGCCTTAGCTTGCCGTCGTCTTTAACTATTAAGATATAGTCTATAATCCTTTCTTATAATCCTTTTCTTATAATCATCTACGTCACTAATACATTACTCCCATATTTGCCCTTAGGCTATTAGATACAGTTAAGGTATTAATTAGTTAGTTAAAGAGACTTGTCTCTTAAGATTTAGTACATCTGCTTTTAAATCTAGTGGTCCTATACTATGTTTTAGCGTAGCTTTACTGCCCAGTAAATAGGAGAGATACTTTACAATAGCACCTATAGCTATTATACGGTTGTTAAAAACGTTTATAACGTTAATCTCTTAATACCATAGTATTGTTTAGGTATAATTTAACCTATATACGTCTTTAGTTAATGTCTTAATTGCCTTCCCCGGCTGTATAATTAGTTTTTCTTATAAGGAAGTAATGGCTAAATGGCATATACTCGTGTTTCCTTCCTTCTAAATTACGCTATTATAACAGAGTTATATTAGTAAGGTTACGGCTATATACTAGAAGGGTATTGGAAAGTAAAGTATAGAGACACTTTACTTATTAAACTTGGTTCTTTTCCTTAACACCTTACTTCCCATTATTAGCCTTCGTCCAATTTTAGACATATCTTTAATATATTATTAAGATTTTCTTCTTTTCCATTATTAATTTAATATACCTCTTTATTTTCCTACTAACTGCTTTTTTAAGTAGATTCCTTAGCGTATCCTAGCCCTACCACTATATATAGAACCTTAACCCCTACTGACCCGTAATTAGTACTAGTCCTACCTAAATAGTTTTGCCTATATATCTTTAAAGGACCAGAAGTCTAATAAGAAGATTCTAAATACTTATAATAAGACCTACTACGTAAGGTCTAATACCTTTAGTCCTTGTAATTAATGCATGTATACTAAGAGCGGTAGTTGCGTTAAGGTAAGCTTTCCTATCCTTAATAGGTTTCCATTACTAACTTTAAGCTTTAATATAGCCTAGGCCTAAGTGGCAACAATCCTTTAATATCTTTAACTACTATATCACCTAGGCTCTCTCTTATTCTAGCGCTAATACTAAACGTCTAGGTTAAATTTAAGACTATACTATAGCTATCTATACCGCCCACAATTTCTAGTAAGCTAGCTAGCAATACCTAATAAGGGAGTAAGGTTAGTATACTAAGGATAAGGTAAAGAATGGGGGTAATAAGAAGAAGGTTATTGTCTACTATAAGAAGGAGTTTATGTATATATATTAAGTTTTAAAAGAGCATAATATAATGCGGTATTAGGTAGGTTACCTTTTAGGTACCTAGCAGATAGGTAACTAATAATTATTATAGTAAGGTCTTAGTGGTTCTAGTCTCTACTAGCTAGTTAACATCTCTATTTATTCTAGGCTTAAGCGTGTCTTTATTAACTATAAGCTTACGCCTTAAGAACTTTATTAGTACTGGTTTAGGCCTAATATTAGTGTTAAGTATTTAAGGATCTCTGCTCTATTTATACCTTATTAGCCTGCCTCTATTTTTATACTTACCTATACCCCTATTAAGGGATCTGGATTAAGATCTTATTTCTATTAGCCGTTACTTAGTAGGCCAATAGATACTAATCCTACACCTAGGGATAAGGTATAGTGGCTTTTACTTTAGGTATTTAGGATTAATTTTTATATATAGTAGTAATTTGGAAGGCATTATAAGGTATTTAGGAAGGTATAGGAACGCTATTTTTAATATAGACTAATAAATAGAAATGCAATTCTAGCAAAATACCTTATTAATTCTGTACTATATATATAAAAAGGCTAAGGACCTGTCTTGCCTTAGGCCGTAGCCCTAATTAATTCTTATAGTTTCTAGAGCTTATCTATTCTATATCTAATTTAACCTATTTACTCTTTAGGGCCTCTCTTAGCCTACTATAAGCTTTCTTTATAGATTGCAATAATACTATAATATTAGAGCGCTTTCTGTAATTTATAGATTGCGGACCTTAGTCGTAATATTCTTTTAAAATATCTTTATAATAATTAAGGTAATCCTCTAGTTCCTATATAGAGTTCTTAGTAGGCTAGCCTAGCTATTTAACTTTATATTAAAGCTTATTCTTAATAGACTTATAGCGTAGTATAGCTTTAACCTTATACCACTTGCCTACTACTTTAGGGTGTTTAATTAGGCCTAGACGGAAGTTCTTTTCTAATAGTAGCCTATACTATAGCTCTAGTAGATTTATATAAAATACTAGATATATATAGGCTATAGATAGGGGTAGCTAGAGATCATAGGCTAGCTTACCAATTTATTCCTTAATTTAAAAGGGACCTAGGTGTCTTATATTAAGCTTCTTTAATAGTTAACAAATCTTAATATTTGTTAAACGTAATAGAACCTTATTACCTATACTAAAATACTTATCCTAGTGTTTATAGTTGTACTAAAGTCTTTACTGCTCTTACGCATCTTGTAGGCTCTACTTTATATACTTCTATTACTCCTCCTATTTTTTAAGGTACCCTTATACTCTTTAGTAGATATCCTTAAACTTCCTAGTTAGGTACTATAATTAATTATACAGCCTTAGCTAGTGATTATTAAGTACACTATTAAATCTAGATAGTTAAACGCTATAGGTAATCTAGATAGGTGCATACTTATATAATAAGTATTGCTTTAAGTTATAAGTATATTCCGTATATGGAAGTAGCTTACACTAATTGTCTTGCTAGTAGTTTAAATATATTTATAGGTAAGACTCTAGTTTCTAGTTCTAGCGCTCTGTTTACCTATCTATCTATAAATAGAAAGCCGTACTATAATAGTGGTCTATTTTTAAATAAAAGCATAAATCTAACTAGTATTGGCTTATAAAGACACTGCCCCTATTAGTAATAATAGAGTATGGTTAATCTACTTTAAGGAAGCATTTCTCCTTAATTAGGTTTATAAGCGCTTATATATTAATTATTTTATTAATAAAAAGGTATTAGACGTACTTTAAAAACCTATTAATAAGTATAAGGACTAAATTATATGTTTATTTTTGCTTATCTTTTAATAGCAGAAGATCCGTAATAAAATCTATAGCGTAATATTGCTATAGTTCGCTAGTAGGAGAAACCGATTTAAGTAAACCCTATAGCTTATAGCTTTGGATTTTATATACTTAACACTTCTTATAATAGCTAATATATTCCTTTACTTCCTAATTAAGCTTTAGCTAATAGTATTTGCGTTAAAGTAATTCTACTATTTTAGCTTAACTATAGTGACCGCCTAAAGGATTATTATAATTCTTTATAAGAATCTTCTTTTATAGATTTGCTTCTTATAGTACCTAAACCTTACTATATCTACGCAATAGGCCTATTAGGTCTATTTCTCAATAGTAGCACTTATTAGCTTCCTTTTAATTACGTTTCTAGTCTACTTCTATATTAAAGATAGCATAAAAGGCGTCCCTCTATTATACCTTATAGATAAGATCCGTTAACCTTTTAGATGGTTTTTAGGTAAAAGCTATTTTATTTTATACTACTCTAAGTACGTAACTAGATGGTACTATAGATCTTATAACTCTCTAGTGCGTATATATTAGGAAGGCCGCTATAAAGTTAAAGTCCTTTAGTCTTTATAGGGCTCTAAGTTCTAATTGCTCTATAGCTCTACTTTTAGTTTAAGGGGATAGCTTAGTAATTAGAGGTGACATATTACTAAGTTTTAAGAGTGTATTAAGGACGTCCTGTCTAGGTATATTTGGACCCTTATTAGCAATAGACTGAGTACTAGCTAAAATATTAGTAAAAGCTAATAGGGTTTATATCGCCTAAGACTTAGTACTTAAAGCTATAAGTACTTAAGCATCCTATACCTGGCGCTTGTTCTATAATATAGGGAGTAAGATATTTATTATCTACTTTCCTTCTCGTATTTTAAAGCTTTTAGTCTATTAATAGGGTTATTTCCCCTAGCTTATATTTAATCTTAAAGTTAAATCGCGTAAGCTTCTTTTCCTATTTAGCCTATCAAAGTATAAGCTCCTTTATAGTTATAAAGTAGCGTAAATTATAATAATCTAAGAGTATATAAGTGGTATGGCTCGCGTGCTTAAGGTAGTGTCGCTACTATTTAAAGCAGTTAACTATAGCTAGCAATTCCTTATTATGGGTGTAATACCTAACTTCAGGTCCCTAGAATTTTCTGCTATAAAATACTACTAGTTTCTAGTGGATCTGGGTAGCGTCTAGATGCCTATTAGGTTATAATGGGATACTAATAAGGGCAAAGTTTAATATATTAGTAACTATTATTAGTAGCTAATCTAGGTTAAAATGCTATAGTAGTAGAGCTTCTATAAACTTTATATATAGTTTTTAAAAGGCTTTCTGTACCTTTCTAGGCCATATCTATAGTTTATACTATTTAATTAGTCCCTTCTTAATTTTCTTTCTTCCCGCCTTTAAGCTTTTTACTCCCTAGGCTAGGTCTTAGGAAGCTTTAGTAATATAATTAGATAGGTATTAGGCGACGTCTAAGTAGTTATAGATAAAGCGCCTATAGAAATTGGTAAAGCCTAGAAATACTTAAACATCCTAGTAGCTTTTTAGCTCTAGCCACTCTTAAATTATCTATACCTATACTAGGTCTATGACTACGCCTATAGGCGTTATAATATAGCCTAGGAACTTAACCTACTTAGTATTAAAAATATACTTTAACGCCTTAGCGTAGAGGCTCTAATTATCTAAACGTTCCAGTACTTCGCGAACGTATTACTTATACTAATCCTTATCTTCTAAGTAGATTAGAATGTTTTCTAAATAGATAATATATATATAGTTAACTAGTCTCCCTAAGGTTCTATAAATATATAATTAAAATATTATAGGCGTATTGGCTAGCCTAAAAGGTATTACTAGATACTTAAAGTGGCCATATTAGGTCTTAAAAGCGGTCTTTTATTTATCTCCTTTTTTAGTATAGAGCCTATAATAGGCATTTTATAGATCTAGCTTCATAAAGATCTTTATCCTAGATAATTAATCCAGCATTTTACTAACTAATAGTAGTAGGTAGCGGTTCTTAATTGTAATCTTATTAAGACCGTAATAGTCTATGTATAGCCTTATAGTTCTATCTAGTTTTAGGATAAAGAGGATTAGCACGCCTACTAGTAACTTACTGGGCTATATCTATCCCTTTTCTAGTAAGCTATTAAGGTACTCCTATAGGATCTTAAGCTCTTTATAAAAGAGGTTATAGATAGGGAGGTTTAGAAGTTACTTACCTTCTTCTAGATTAATTATATAATTATATTCTGAGTTCTGTAAAAGGACTTTAGCTCACCTACCTAAAAATACCCTTAGTAAGTCCCTTAGGCCTACTAGAATATTTAATAAATTAGGGTCGCGTTTATCCTCTATATTATTGTTGGGTAGGTCCTAGAGCTCCCTTAGGACACTTACAGGTAGCGTCGCGCGCTATAGTAACTGTTTATATATAGTTGCTACTATATATTAAATAGTTTTATATAGTAGCCAGTGGAGAATAAGGAATTCTTTAATATAGCGTTTAAGGTACTATAGTATACACTCTGTGTATTGCTTAAGCTAGAGTAACCTATAATAATAGAAGTATCTTATAAGATCTTTAAAATCGCCGCCTCCCTATAATATCTCTATAATCTATCTAGCAGTTCCCTATAGGGTCTCCATTTTAGAAAGGTTATTACCTATATTAGGCTTTATACCTATCTTGCTATAAAATAGAGGTTAGATCTAATACTCCTTTAGGTATAGAGCGTATACTATTTTACCTAGGGCTATATTCTCTAGGATGTCTTTTAAGCTTATTAGTAAAATACACCCTTCCAATTTTTTATCGTTCTACTATTTAAAGGCTCCTATTTTAAAGCGTATTTTAAAATCTACTTCCGTAAGCTAAGGATATTTAAGGATAAGGTTATAACCTATAAAGTTAGCCGCCTAAAAGGGTTGCGGGCCAACTACCTTAGTACGGTTGTATATATTAGCCACTAACACTATAAGCTTATAGGTGCTATATAGTTTAATCTAATACCTATTTAGGAAGCTTATAATAGGTTTCCGCCACCCTAGCAATTGAATAAGTTAATACTCTTTTGCTAAGTTATATTATATAAGATTAATTTCAGCGCCACTATTATATAGTACTTAGAACTAACATATCTCGCCTATAGGAAGTATTATTTCTAGCTTAACAGTAATATAGAGAGTCTTCCCTTCTGTATCTTGCCTAGTTATAGCTAGAAGATATCCATAACTAGGGCTTCTCTTTTTTTAGTTTATTAGTGTATTTATCGCCCTACTTATTTTTCTAATAAGAATATCCCTTTAGCTTCTTAAAGGGTTCCCATAAGGGTGTTAGATAGGTATTAGGTTAATCCTAAAAGTCTTTCCCGCTACTTAAGGTTCCCAACTTTAACTATTTTAAAGTTCTCTTTAAGAACGGCTTCTTTAAAGACTGGGTCTGCCCTATATTACTACTAGAGTGCCTACGCTTTTAGCTACCCCCTAGCTTCTTACTAGAAGAGGTCTAGTTCCTTACCGCATCCTTAGTATTTAGAACCGCTCGTTTAAAATCCGTATATATGGTAATTTACGGTAGGGCTCCTACGCGCTTTATTTTATTATAAATTACCAGCTTAATTCTAGCCTAGATAAATCTAATCTTCTCCTTATAGACGCTGCCGTTCTTATTTTTAAAGGGCTCTAGATTTATTTATTAAGCATAAGTTTCTATAAAGTTTGTAAAACTAGCGGAAATTTTAACGGTCTAGCTATATACCATTCTAGAATTGTTCTGCGTTATTATATTATATAATATATAGATCTTAGGTTTAATCCTTTAGGAAGGTCTATAGCTATAACTATATAGTAATTTGCTCTTTATTAAGTTAATTAAGTGTAATCTAGTTTAGTAATTGGTCTTTAATCTTACTAATAATTTATTATATACGTTCTATGGTATTATCTCATATTATTAGCATCTTAAAGAAGTTATCTACCTTTACAAACCTAATTGTCCAAATATTGGGCGCTAGGTCTATAATGGAGTTCTAGACTACTAAAGGCCTTAGCTAATTAGTCTATATCTTTCTTCTATTTATTATATAGGTATCTCTTTAAGTCTTCTATACTTCCTTAGGTGGGTATTAGGTAGCCCCTAAGAAGCCCTTAGCCCTAGCTAGGTTATAAAAAAACTTATCTAGCTTAGATTAAACCCTACTAGATCTAAATTTGCCCTTAAAGAATTTTAATATATTTATTAGTGGCTTCCTCCCGCATAGCTTTTAAGAGCCTTACAATAGCTTTCTAATATCTGTCTTAAAGAATATTAGTATAGAGCTCTTAGCTTTTTAAACTTAGGCCTAAAAAAGCTCCGGCTATAGAGGTAGTATTAGCACTAGTAGCTAGTGCAGATTTCCTAATAAGCCTTAGGTATTAAGTTAGTATTTAGATTAGATTACCTAAAGGGGTAGGCCTACTTGGCTTATAAGCAGTCTATATACCACTACTATGCCAATTATAGGCTAGTAGTCTTCTAAGAGGGTTCCAGTTAGGTCCCTAGTTAGATATATTAGTATATTCCTTTAGTATTTTTAGCTTAGGGGAAGATCTTAGTATTACCTCTAGCGCTTAGTCTTATAATTAGCCTAGGTGGGGCCAAAGGGGTTCCAGTTACCTTTTAATAGCACTGCGTCTGTTATAGAAGGTGTCTATATTTTTCTTAGCGGTAATTATAGGTATGCGAGAGTCTTTAAGCTCCTGGCGCATCTAGGTATTAAGGCTTATTTAACCGTCTTACCTAGAGGTTTATATTATTATAATCTCTTACTACTAGAGGGACCTTTTTACCTTAATATAACGGCTTTCTATAAGGTATTTATGGAGTTTCTATTTAGGTTATCGCGAGATTTTAAAGGAGAATAGTTATAAGGGCGCAAAGAGGCTTTAGGGAGGATTTAAAGGAATAATATAAATTCTATCTAATCTAAGGGTATATAGCTCTTGCTAGATACAAGACATTGCGTAAAGAAGAGAAATGAATATAGGAAACTTGTAACTAAATATTTAGGGTCTTAGTGGTAGACGCGTAGGCATAAGCCCATGCAGATTTTAATAGGTTTCGACCAAATTCCATTACATTAGTAGAACTTAGTGGAATTTAATTAAGTTAGCGGAATTTAGCAGAATTTAATTAACTTTAGCAGAATTTGGTAGAACTTAATTAACTTAGCAGAATTTGGCAGAATTTAATCAAGCGTTGGAATTTATCTGTTAAGTGTTTCACTAAGACATTCCTACTATAACTAGGCTAGTCCCGTTATAGTATCCCCCCTTTTAACAAAAGGTCTAAATAATTCAATCTTAGTTAAGACTTATAACTAGATAAATACATGTGGTAGTAGGATTGCATCTGTTTTTAGGGGTTGTTGCTGCCGCTTTTGGCGGCGTTCTTACCTCGCTTAGACCCTGTCACATCGCTGCTTTAAAGAAGCTCTATTTACTTAAGCGCTTCCTATCCCTATCATGCCCCGTCCCATTATAGAGGGGTCAGAAACGGGACATGAGCTATAGCAAAGCTTGTTAGCGCTTGCGTTAATTTAACAATAGCACAGCCTATATAGAAAGGCTAGCGTCTACTTAAAGGAATGGTCTGCTTGCCCTCTCTCCCTTTACCACCCTTGTTCTACTTTCTTTCTCTCTCCCTTTACTATCCTTATTTCACTTCCTCTTTAGCGATTTAATCCTTATCTATAATGCTTACCTTACCTATTTGGCAAACTCGCCGTTGCCAGAATGGTAGTACACCTATTAAAGTAGCTGCTCCGGCCCATAGGACGGAGAGAAGAGGAGCGCTCTATACTACCACCATTTATTAAAACTTAAATTCACGACTCCCAAGTCTAGACTTAGATATAGACACCAATCTAGATACATACATTCGTTTAGAAAATAGTATAGATTTAGATTCTAAAGAACCAGACACAGAATTAGATGCGGAATTAGATACAGAATTAGATGCGGAATTAGATACGGAATTAGATACAGAATTAGATATAGAATTAGATATAAAGTCTAATGCAGAGTCAGATACGGAGTCTAATGCAGAGTTAAATGCGGGATTAGACGTAGAATTGGACTCTAAAGCTAAGGAAATACTAAAAGACATTACTAAATTAGAAGAGGAGGGACCTGCAAAACCGAACTATACTTCTTATACCAAAAAACTATAGAAGAGGGAAGGCGAAATCTAGGAGAGGTAAATTATAAAAATTTCTGCTAACTTGTCATTCTACTAATTGCTACAAACTAGGTACTGCCTAAAGATTAAAATAATAACTTAAAAAACCCTAGACGACTAGCTGCGTAAATACGCCCCAAAGGTGTTTAAAGCATATCTCCGCTGGTAGAAGAAACATTTTTAAATTAAAAAGGAGAGCTTAATGCAGAGTTATTAAAAACGAATTAGCATATGCTATATAGACCTTACACGCTATAAGATGGACGGTAATGTCCTTACTAATATTTGCAATATAAGTTCCCACCCCTCCTTTAAGGTAGACTAACAGCTATAGAAGTAGATCCTAAACCTTAGGCTTAACAAGTTGGAAAAGGAAAAGTACGCTATATTCGTCCAAGACCTTTATGCTATCCTTTATGCTCTCTGAATTGACGATACTAAGCCACTCCATAGCTTTATTTAGGTCCAAATTTTGCTTCTTCTCCTACTTAGCATAGCTATAGCCACAAGACTAGGCGCTCTAGTAGAAAGCGCTAGTACTAAAGGCAGCAATAAAGCCGTCTAGTTTAAGAATATTAACGTTATAGTTATTCGCAGCGAGAAACACTCTAATAAGAGCATAATTATGGTTAATATAAACCTAGAACACATTAAAAACAAAGAAAAGGATAGTAAACTATAAGCTTTATACTATGTCTAAACAATATATCCTACTAACTGTAAATCTATAGAAAGAAATTTACCTTCCATTTTAAAGACCTTTCTATATTCTGTATTATTTCGCATATTTTAGCCGTCGGCGTTGGTTAAGACACATTCCAAGATAACTTTACAAGTGTTTAAGACATCTTCAACCTCAAGGTACCGGCGCACCGCGATATGCTATATATTAGGTAGAAGGGCGAAGTACTAAATTAGCTATTCTTCTGCAACGTCAGCCATACGACTAAAGGTGGCAATGTTATAAAAGAAAAGGCCTTCCTATACGCCAAATACTATAACATATTTGTACGCCTAGGGCTTATTGCTGGGTTTAAGAAGGCACTAGAGCTGTACTAGCTGCGATAGGCTTTAGGTAAAAACATTAACAGTAGGTCTACTTTACAATCACCTCTAGACCTAGTTGTATATTAATTATATAGATAGACACTATTACTCTAGAGAAGCGGAACTAGACCATAGGCCATCTCGGTAGTATATATAAGAGGTATTATATACCAACGCATATTGCACGCGATTACCAGAGTATCTATTTTAGAAGTCCTTTATAGGATCTCCTTATCAAATCTATTACAAGAATAGGGCTATTACGAGATTGCCAAGCGCCTGTAGAGCTCAATAACGACCAACTAGAAGAAGTCCGTAATAACCCTAAGCTTAGAGCGCTTTGTAACAAATAAGAAGAATACAAAAACTATATTTATAGCAAAGGCCTCTACCCCATTACCAAGGCCAAAGGCACCAAATTATACCAGCAATATAAAGAGACTAAGCGGAATATTAGCATAACGTATTAAAGGTTACAGAGGGAATAATTAATAACCACTATTCGCGAATTCCACGACTTAATTAACACAATTAAGATAGCTAGGTAGCTTAGTAGGAAGGGCCTAACTAAGGTATTAACACTTTTAAGGGTGGAATTTAAACTTCAAGAGCGGGCTACTATTACTAGAATGCTCTTTGCACCTTTTAAAAATAAAAAAGCCCAGGTTAAGTTTATCAAAAACCTAGCTTAACTGTATTATTAACAAGAAACGGCTTAACGCAAACCTTTAAAATGGAAGAAAATAGAGTTCGTCGCCTTTAAAAGCGAGAAAACATCTTACATGCAAAAGCAAAAGGATATCAGCCTTAAGAGTACCTTAAATTACCAAACTCCTAATTATACGTCCCTAAAGGAAGAGTCGCCGGATAATAAAGATTATAGGACTATTTAACAAGAGCTTAGTACTTTAAACGCCGCTAAAGCCAAGACTATTTAGTTATACTCTATAGAGCTTCCCCACCCAATATGCCTTATTTACATAGGCAATAACAAGTTCTTATATAAAAAACGGATACGCTATATACCGCAAAAAGACGTCCTAAAGAAGTATATAGAAACCTACTTTTAACTTCCCAAATATTAGAGAGAGTTTTAATGTCGCTACTCCAAATGTTTTATTAAGCTAGGTGGCATAATGCATTTTAAGAGACATGCATTTAATATATATAGAGTGTCTTACTAATACATACAGAATCCCCCCCCTACTAGTATATATCGCAAGGGAAACGCATTATTATTGCTATTTCTATATTTAAGACAACAAGCGAAAGAGGAGAGGGAAGGGAAGAAGGGAGGGAGGAAGGTAGTAGTAGGTAGCTCCTTCTCTCTTTAGTAATAGTCATGTTAAGAAGTTTTCCTTTAGAAAGAGAATTCTTAATTAAAAGGAGTAGTAAGTAAGCAGGGAAACGCGCAATAAAAGAGATTGTTATAAAGCAAAAACTAAAAGAGAACGCGCTCTTAAGGAATAAAGTAGACGTAAAGTGCAAAGTATAAGCCTAAATCTTTAAATACTATAGAGTTAATTAAGCTGTATCCTAGGCGTTATCTTACCAGATATAAAAATTCCCTACAGCTATCTAGTATATAAGGAAAACTATATAATATTAAATAGCGTTCTACACTTTAAAAGCTATGCTCGGATAGTTTATAAAATCAAGCACTAGGTTTTAAAGACTAATTCTATATAGCCTTTCTATCTTTATTACAAAAAAAGTATACTCTATTTAAAGCATAAGGCGTCCTACTATTTCACATTCTAGTTCTACTTCATATATCTATAGTAAGGGTAATAGCGTTTTATTATAATAAGAAGGCTAATAAGTTTGGTTCTAGCTATAAAGACATAAAGGCCATAGCAGATTCGCTTTATCCTCCTTTAAATCTCTATAAACAAAGATTAGAGGAAACAATTAGGGGGACTAAAAAATATTAAAAGAAGAGACTAGAGACCACTATAACTATTATAGGCGACCTTATTATTATAGACACAAAAGCCACCTCTAACGCCGCTATAAATATCACTAGTAAGGTTAGGAACACCTTTCTAAAATCTATTATAAAGTCCGCCTAAGATGCCGCCATAAACACCCCAGATACCTTAGACAGTACCACAGCCACAGATACCGTAGCAACGAATGACAAATATAAATACAATTTGCAACATATAATGGTAGAGATAAAATATTTAAAAATCAATAAGAATAAGGGTATTAAGGATAAAGATACAGAATCAGGAGTAAAGTTAGTAAAGAAGTCCCTAAGAATAAGGCATAGATAGTCTACTTTAGTTTTAACAGATGCTTAAATAGATAACGGACGGATATAGTTTTATTTTCAGCCGTCTCTCCCAAATAAAATATCGGATTCGCCATCTTTAATTATTAGAATATCCTGCGACATATAATTTAAAACCCTTGCGCAGTCTAAGGAAAACATTATAAAATACGCTATAATACACTCCCCCTAGCCTCTATTAGCGGATGTCTTTAGAGGCTATATATTTACTTACTAGAAGGAAACAATCTATCTAATAAATAGCAAGAAGGATTATACTTACTATAGCTAGAATAATGCCAGGTATTCCAACCCTTAAGGTTATCTATAATAATCTTCAATTCCGCACGTGTTGTTCCGCGCCCGCTTACTATATTTTAAAGACTAGAATTATAGCAAATAAGATATACACTAGAAAACTTTCTACTACTACTAGGATATATAGTAGTAGCTGACGCGATATAGAGAAGAATCGCCTAATATCTAAACCCTGGAGTAGAAAAGCGAGAAGAATAGTAATATGGGCCACTTAGCGGCCCTTTATAAATATGCTAACAAAACCCTATAGAGATTAGATCTAGCTTCCTATTAGTAAGTTCCTTTAGTATAGCGGCCTTATAAACCTTAACAGCTAACATAATCGCTAATAAAGATCTTAGTAATACGGCTATTGGTTATAGTATGTCCTAAGGTAAATAAATAATCCAGTGCTTTATACACCTAATTAAGGCAGCAACTACAAGTCCAGGGATAAGGAAAAGAAATACTATATTAAAGACAAGATGCCACCAAAGGCGCTATAGCTTATAATACCACAGGGCGACAGTATAGAAAATTATAAGGCAATAAATAAACACTGCACAAACGTACGCAGTAGCTGCAGGTAGAGGAGCGTGTATTACAGTAAAGAAAAGAAGGCAACTGCATTCTTAGCCTAGTTAGCCTATAGGCCTTATAACTCTGCTAGCAAACCCTAAGTTTCGTAACGGTAAACGGAACCCAGGCTTAATATAGTCAAGCTATTAGTAAAGCAATATTAAAGTACCTACTTAGATTTAGGATTAAGTCAATTCTCTAAGGAATATAGGGAAGAATCCGATTAGTTCCCAATAGGAAAGGCTTTTAGGGTATAGAACCTTAATTAAGGCTTATATTAACTTATCCTAGAAATCTCCCGTCTATCCAGTTTAAGTGATTAATTTAACTCTTTAGGGACACGTTGCCGAGGAGGCCAGTATACGGGAAGAGTTACTTTGCACTAGTATAGATTTGGGGCACTAAAAAACCTATAGGTTTTTTAGTGCCCCAAATCTATACTAGCTCACCATTACTTGAAGCAAAAGGTTTTGCCCACTATTCGCTCTTAGGACTTCTTATAACACCTATAAAATAATTAATATTACTGCGAAACTCAGAGCTACTCTAGTATAAGAAGAGCTAGCGCTTCTAAAGCCAAGCATAAGTTCACCTATTCTACAGATACCACCTCTTTACTAAACTTTTTCGTAGTTACTCTAAAACGTAAACAAAGTCCTTAAGTTAGTTTATAAAGCTAAGTCAAAGTCAAAATCTTTCGCAAAACAAATAACTTTTAGGGTTGATTCTAAAGAAACTAGTGTTTTATAATTAAGTCTATTAAAGATACGCCGTTCTAAGCCTAACCCTAGGGTTGCGATATTTCTTACTAAAGTTTAGGCTAGAAAGACGGCTTTCTGGAACCCTTAAGTCTAGAAAACCTATATAGACGATTAGAAGCACTTTCTTAAGAATCCGCTTAATTATACCATTTTTATCTACTTAGTTCTTAAAATAGAGAAGGTATACCACCAACTCCTTTACAGATTTGGTCGAGTAGTTCTATAGAAGCTCTTAAAAGATAGATATACAGCAAGCTCAATAGCTAAAGACTTTTATGGAATTGGCTTAAATACCAAAATCCCGCTTAAAAACTTCACTAAAGAGATAGAAGATTTCTTTACTAGCGGAAGCAAGTACTGCTTAATTAGGGAGGCGCTAGGAGGGCCTAGTATCTTATTCTTCCTTCCTTTAGAGATAGGGGATAGAGTGTAAGTTTAGTAGTAAATAGTGGTTATTTTTATACTAACCATAATCTTAGATGGGAAAAGAAGTTCCTAAAGGTAGGTTCTAACCATAACGAATTAATCCAAGCCCTTAAAGCTACGGGCGTCTTAGATACATTTAAAGAATACTATACACTTACCAAAAGCTTAATTAAAAAAGGTATTAGTATAATTAAAATCCCTATAATTCAGTATAGATACTGACTTTACTAGGTACTACTACGGCTATTATATATAAAGCGATTAATTGGATTCTGGAAGCTCTAAAGAGAAGATCAGAAACCATCAAACAACCAGATAGCAAGCGACTCAGGGCCTAAAAAGAGGGGAACTTACTTTCAGTAGAGCAGGGTGCCGGTATTACAAGGTAAGACTAATATAACATAGCAAATCCCGTTACTACGCTCTAATAGGCCGCTCCAATACCGCATATACGGGAGGCGTATGGATATGCCACTGGAAATAGTATAGGTAATAGTAGATAGAACCAAGTGCCTAAGAAAATTCTAACTTCTTATTAGGAAACCCTAAAAATAATTTACACAATCTATTACTAGGCCACAGAGATAATAGAGCTCAGCCATTTAATATATTAAATTCAACGGATAAGGGAAGAGGCATACTATATAGTAAGTGCTATTATAAATGCCTTTTACAACCGGTACCTAACTTTAAGGAAGACGCATATAAGCAGGCGCAGGCACCTAGGCCAAACGGACTATTTAGCAAGAACCAGCTATAAATTTAGATAGGAATAACTTATAGCAATTTAGGGGTCCTAATGAACCCTACATAATAGGAGGCATATTATAAAGGCACAATAGTTTTATCTAACACCAAAAATGGATCTAAGAGTTTTTTATCAAACCTATCTACTCCGCTAACAGACGCCGAGAGCTGTTTAGCCATACTAGATAACGGAATAAGCAGAGAATTATCAACTCTAACGTAAAATAAAGTCCCTTCTACGCCAGGGATCCTCATAGACTTTAAACTACAATATAACTACTTTAATAAATTCCCTATATCCTTTAAACCATAATACAACTTCTTTAAAACATTCGACTTTACAAATCTTAATATAGAACTATAGCCATAAGCTGCCTACCGGGCTTTTCTTTTAGACTGGCTATAGTAATAGGATAAGAAATACTACCCTATCGCCAATACTGGCTGGTTTACTGGCAGTATAAAGGATAGTATACCCACAAGCCAGTTCTACTTGCTGTTTGGTGCTTTTATTAGTAATATATGTGGGCGCTTTTAAGATCTGGATAAAAATAATAAACTAGTCTCTTTAAGTTCCTATACATACATTCTCTTTTGTAGATTAAAAAATGACCTAGCGTTATAGAGGCTGCTAAATTATTAATAGATTACGTATAATTTAATAGCTTACTACTTACCTCTATAAATAACTTCGGCTAAGCTACTCTAGAAAGGCGCAAAACTTCCTAATCTACTTCCTTTAATGTGCATTTCTCTATACCTAGCTCCAAAAACGGTGTAAAAGTGGTTTCCTGCTTCTTTAGCGCCTAGTAAATGTTTTTAATTATATTACTAGTGTCTAGTTCGATCTAATCTAAATATTTAGGTATAAGTGGCGTCTATAAAAGCGGAAGGGTTCCGACAAAAAAGATAAGGAATTTTGCCATGTTAGGGAGATATAGGATTGACCGTACAGAAACTATATTTAAGGAAGGGCATTTTTTAGTATTAGTATTACTAAGATCCTAGTAAAGGTCTTACTTACCGCTTTATGCAGCCTAGTTACCGTTAAGTGATTAATAATAAGTATAGATAATACTTTTTAGTAAACTAGGATAGGTAGGGTTTTTTAGTTATATAACTAGCTTTATCCAAATAGAGGGGCAGTAGGAAAATGCTTAGCATATATATAAGCCTCAATATACAAAGATAGATGTTACGCGTATTAGAAGCTAACTTATTTACTATATCGTTTTTATAGCACAATTTAACTGGGTAGTTTAGAGTACTATACTTAAACACTCTAGCGGCTTTTATTATCTAATAATTAACCTACATTTCCCTATGTAGATATATACGTCCTTCCCTTTTCCGGCTAATAAGTGCGAGGATATAAGACCGGATGGCGCAAATGCTAGGGCTTTAGTAATTAATATATAAATAGGCTACTACCTAGAGTCAAATTTCTAATAAGTTAACCTTCTTATATTTAACCTTTTTAACCTTTTTATACCCTTAAAGGCATATTATGTTTAATTCCCTTATTAAACAAATCATAGAGTTAATCTGTAACCCCTCGCTATAGTGGACGGCACTAGACTATAACGGTTAGGTTTGGACCAAATATAATCAGCCAATGTAATTTGTATTTAATGCAGCTAGAGACAAACTTGTCTTAGAATAGATTGAATATTCGCCTACTATTAGTTTAACCATAATGAGATTAAGTGAGCTCTCTAAATAATGCGATAGGTCCAAATTATTAGTTATAGATAGGGTAATAGTAAAATGCATAAGATCGCGGTTAAAATGAGAGAGACTAAAGGCGCTCCTTATATTATAGTTTACTAGGATAAACTACGTACATTAGAATGGTCAGCTAAATAGTTACAGTAGGCCGTAAAACCTGTCTTATAGCTGTTAAGTCGGCTGGGTCTAAACACGGAGGAGCTATAAAGTCTTAATAGGAAGTTTGGTTCCGGGAAAGCTACTAGAGAGGATTTGGTTTAATTAGTTAGAGACTACCTCGTTATTTTAAAAAGGGCTCTCGCAATATAGAAGCTTATAGAGGTGACTAGGGAAGCTAGCTTAGGTTATAGAAATAGCAGTAAAAGGTTCTTCCTATATATTTCAATACCTTTAATATATACAATGTACTTGCTTAAAGTAACTTATCCATCCTGCCTACTGTTTTATAGGATAGCCGTAAGCTCTCAAGTTATCTAATTATACACTTAGTACTTTAAGCAACAAAGTATATAAGGGTAGATAGGGTTAAGCAGATAACTATTATCCTTTACGCTTAGCCGCGGCGCACCTCACCTTGGTAGATTGAAGTAGTGATTCTGTTTATTATAGCTAAGATTAGACAGCTTGAAGTTTCTATATAAAATTTTCCTCCATATCCTTAGATGCGGTAATCGCTGTCTATATAATGCCGATGGCGAAATCACTTATAACGTCCAGCTCTACGAAGTCCTTAAGTTTAATAAGCTCTTTAATGCGCTTAGCCGCTATTAAGGTAATTATATTATACAATGCTAAGTTGCCTGTTAGGCTAAAGACATCCTAAACAATATTAGGAAACCCGTCTACGGACCAGCTAGTTCCTAGAATATATTAGATTTTTATATTCGCAAGCTCTTTCAGCTATGGTATATTATAATAATCGGCAATTGTATTAACATAGACGTGGCGAAGTGTAATATTAGCCGCTATGTCTTTATTATCACCTCCGCTATTATCTAGTTTAGATAGCAATAAGGCATCAACGTTATTGAGTTACACTATCTCTAATTCTATAGATTGAAGTTTAAGTATAGATAAATGGGATTAGCGTACAAATATATCCCTTACCTTGGCCAAGCGTTTCTATATTTATAATATCAGATCCTTACTCCTCCTTACCATTATTATAGTCCCTCTTATATATAAATTAGATCATTCTTTTAACGGTGCCAGAATCAAACTTGTTAATATTTATAATATTAGTCGCCGCCTCCTACCCGTTAGTTAGTTCCTAGTTAGGGTCCCTATTAGATATTTAGTTAGCTTTTACCTAAAAGCCTCTATTATAGGCAGCTGCAAGTACAGAAGATTGGGTGCATATAATCGCTTTATAGACTTTAAACTCCAGCCCCTAATATACAAGTTTTAAGTCGCTATATTTCTCGCTGTCTATAAGCTGCGCTAAGCTAAGCAGAATACTTTTAGATAATATATTTCATTAGTTTTCTTTTCTAGTTCTAGTTTCGACTGCGTCTTAAGCAATATTTAAGGGAGTAATTTAGTATCGAACAGGATAATTAAGAATAAGAACTCTGCTTTATTAAACGTGGCTCTAAAGCCTCTATATATACATAAATAAGTAGTCGTCAGCCCCGTCCGATTTGTGACGGATTTAGTTAATTAGTTAGAGCTTTAAACGTTAGTCGCTTAACTAAGGACTAATATAACTTCTAAGCGCCTTACTTTTAGAACCCCTTGGTTATACAATTACCTTAGCCACACAATTACCTAACTCTTAGGCGTAAAGTTTTAGAATAGCTTCCTTCCTAACGTCAGCCTTGTCTTTATGCTAACATTCCTTATACCGGTAATGCCCAATCTAGGCATCATAGCAGCCTATTCCAGCCCCCAACGCCAAAATCTTCCGGGCGCTATATAGTAAAAACGCCCTTAAAAGCTGGCTGCACCTTACACTAGTGTCCTCTTTAGCCTTACTACATTTAAGCCTTATGCATTACGTGCAAATCTAAATTAATAAGAAGCAAATATTACAAAAATCCTAAAACAAAAAGTAAAGGAAATATATTTTTTTTTTTTTTTTTTATATCCGTTGTATTATACTACGTACAATACTGCGCATGCAGCCTCTAGGCTATGGCGCTATAGTCCTATATACATGAATCCCTTAGGGCAGCTTAACATGTACTAGTAACTATGTCCTAGTA
>Ga0307507_10003179_pt1 | contig 32539 bp, 31 predicted proteins | sample 7_EM_MG_FD_207223 | JGI IMG/M metagenome (GOLD analysis project Ga0307507, IMG submission 207223) | Populus trichocarpa ectomycorrhiza microbial communities from riparian zone in the Pacific Northwest, United States - 7_EM | ecosystem: Host-associated > Plants > Roots > Unclassified | place... | reverse complement strand
GGCTTTTTTCATTTTAGAAGATTGAGAGGAGAATATGTTTAAATCTATGCAAAGTTCCCTATCTGGGAAATTCTTTAGATGGATAGGACTATAATGATATTATAAGGAAAGCGCTTAGAGCAAGCCACCCTCTATATCATACCTTTTCCCAACGACCGCCGAGACACTGCTTGTATAGTTCTTTCGAGTTATATCCTATGTAGTTTGTCTAATTAGCAATGAGTTTTTTTCTTCGAACTCCACAGTATTTTTGTGAAACTTTGAGCCAATACCGCTAGAATCTAGGGTGCTATAAGAAATATATGATACCTTAAATGTTGGCTATATACTCTTACCAAGGTAGCAGACCACGTTCTATAATAATATTATTATAATTAAATTTTTATTCTAGAAAACGAGGGAGGCATCTAAGTTAACCCATATGATGGCGATCTCGAAGATACTAGAGGGCGTTCTGTCCTTTGGATTCTTATTTCATAAGGGCCCGGGAATGCCTTATATCATACGATGAAAGGGGCTTGGCACACATTTCGAAAGCTTTGGATCATACCCAAATCATTGACCTCCCCATCCTCCAGAACTTAAGTCACATTCAGTCACTCGCATAAGATGCCAAATTTAGAGTTTATATACCTTACAAAAACCTCTCTCTGAAGCTAGTTCCTTTCACTGCTATAGCAATCTTTTCCTCATTACTCCTTTCACTGCTAAACTACTCTAGGCCCCTTCCGATCTCCTCCCCGCCTGCTCTCAACCTCATAATAGTACCTTATTTAATTATGGTAAACCGCGTTCCCACGATCCGCCACTTTCCGTTCTTTTGTTCTCCCCCTTCCGATATCTTCGATACAGTACCCACCACTAAGCCGAATTTACGCACATAGGATAGAAATTCTCATATCATACAAATTATCTAGCTTCAACTCGGTCGCGCTAATAGTAGTATACCACCGATCTTAGCTTTCCCCCTTCTTTTAAAAACCCGGATCTAAATTTAATGCCCTGAGCGAAATTCCGATCTATTGATAAATGTTGCTTCTAGGCTCCTTTGTCATAGGCTTATTAGTGTAACTTCTAGCCACCTTTATGATTTTTTATTCTTTCCTTTTTCATTATGCACCACAAACATTAAAGCAACCAAATTTACGTATATATCACTTTTATCAGCAGGGTTGCCTTCTCCTGTTTCAGACATTTTATTCGAGTCCCCATTATTGTGCCGACCGCAAGGAGCCTTGCTGTTAACACCTGACTCTCTAGGCGGATTCTAGTGCCGAACATCCCATCCCGCTCGAAAGTAGATGCATTGCGGCAGTCCCTACTAACTTTGAATGGGGCTTGCTCTATATGCAGCATGGGTGAAAATTTTTAAAAAAAAAACATCTAGATTATCTCAGGGGCCCGGCGCTTCGTAAGCCTATTTCGAACTTAATCTCATGACAGTCCGTTCAGAATAGAAGACTCAAAACCTTCGATTTTAGTGTGTTTTCCCCAACTTCGGTGAAGTCCCCAACCCTGCTAATGCCTCTGCATAAAAGAACTCGTGATATCACACAAGAAATAGGGGCTATGCTTTGAGATCCGTGTAGTTTGCCTCGAGGACTGGCAACACCGAACAGGACAAGGTTTGGGCACGAGAAAAGAAAGGGGAGGCGGAATAGATTGATTGTTATGCCAAGTCCTCTCTACGATTTGCGCTTAAGTTGATCCATCGTTCGGTATTGACAAGTTCTGGAGATACAGTGCTGGGAGCCGATGGAATTCAGTCAGAGGCTCAGCCGAGTCCGATTCACCCCCAGGGGGGCTTCTGGATACAATGCCCGGGAATAGACCCGGCTGAAATATCATGTTAGCAATGTGAAGAAGGAAGAACATACAAAGCAAACGTTAATAACAATGAAGGTCACCCTCAAGGGGATCATTTGCACAAGCCTATAATTAGTTCGGGTCTCCTCAAATAAACCTTCACACCCCCAAATTCTATCATATCTTATCCCTGACGGTAGCAGTGAATCTCACAACCAATCACAATCCCGTCTTGCTTATCAGATAGCCCTTGTCCAAGACATAAATGTCGAAACTTGATCACGGATTGCTTCTGACATTACGAGCTGTGCGAAGGGGTGACCGAAACAGTGGTGGGATAAAAGATTCTAAAGAGGAGGGAAACTCATTCCACCTGCCAAGTCCTTGAGTCATTATCAAAACAAACGAATGAAATACGTGAACCGGAAAGCCTCCCTCTACCCCTGCGGCTCAGAGCAGAACTAGCAACCTTTTCAGCCATCTTATACAGCGTGGGACAGATATTCCCGTTGACTAGAGTTCGAAGACGATCAAAGCAAAAGCCCCGTCGAATGATATCTTGTGATTCGCCCCCGGGCATCGGGGACCTACTATGGCGAAAGTAGCATCGGCACCCACCTAGATTGTTTGCCAATATGTTTCACCCGGCTTCCGGCTACAAATTTAAATCACATTTTTGCCATCTCGCGACTAACGGCGGCCCCACCTGCCCGGATGAACACGGAAATAGAATCAACTCGGCATTGTGAGCCACCAAGCACACCGCCCAAAAGGAAGCATGCTTACGAGGACGCTATCTCTTCTCATACCGTGAGTATCTCACTTGCGTTCTGGTGATTCAGTTTCGGCGAACGCTTCCAACCGAACTGGCTTTTAGATATGGTCACTGATGGACACCACAACCACAGCAACCAGTGCTAGAAAAATTAAGCACCCAGCGAAACCCTGTCCGGAGCAGGAGAAATCCTCTACAGTATCTGCCGTGGTGCTTGTTAGCTCACTTACTATGTCAAAAATGAGAAAGTATTAAGTTAACCCGTCTTTTAGCACAGTTCCGTTTGGCAGATCATCCAGTGAGGGGGAAAGTCGATTCATGCCGGAAAGTTGCGCAAGGCACAATTATCCCCCCTTCCCTCAAAACTCACATTTTAAAACTCCTTGACTATCTCAGATAGGCGTACACCCTAAGGCCCGTATAATACCGTGGGTATCACGAACCCACGTTTCATACATCTTGTGATATATGAAGAGATAATCATCTTAAAGTGCCACAATAAATGCATTTTACCGAAACTAAAACCCAGATTGGCGCAGTCCCCAAAACTTACACTTTCGTTTCCCCTCTTTTCTATTCGATCCCTGCACAACGGTACCCAGGACAAATAATTCCCACCCAGCTCTGAGGATATCTCCTAGCTACCGTCACTCGGCAAAATTCTTCGTGAAACGGAGCTCCCCCTCCCCCTTTGACAGAGATTACCGTGGCCTCGGGGAGTATTGCGCGATCGCGGTCTGGACCCATCACAAGCAAAGGGAAATCCCCCTTCACAAGGACTTTTGCCGACTGGCAATATGTACCGGCAGATCTTATGGGACCCAATTACATAATCATTCCTCCAGTCACTCGATCTATCAACTTTCGTTCCAGACACTCTTATTGCAAAGCTGGAGTGGTTTCATCATTCAAAATGGTCTTACCTATTCATTTCAGCTGGAACCGCTAAGTGGTTTAAAGTTGAGTCATTTAGCAAAAGAACGCTGCTGACCCCCTACTTGCCCTATATGTCACATCGACACGCGTGACTACTTCGCCTATATATGGTTTCGCCCTATTTTCTTGAAGTACATGTACAACAGCCCGTATTATACCCTTGCATTGCATTATCAATGTCAACGAATAGCATGCACAAAGCAAAAAGCGCTCTTTAAATGCAAGTAGTACATTGAAGATGGAAAATGGGGCTGATCGCAGCCATAAACTCTCCTCTTACGTCCTCCTCCTCTTTTCCCCGCCTCCCACCCCCACCATCAAGATTAGTTAACGCACGAAATATATGCATCATAATACGGTCATCCCATCTCCACGATGTAAAACTTCGTCGTCTCCAGACTCAAGGGACATGCACTATTTCTACACCTTAGATTCTCACGTTATCTCCCGTCTCACGCCCTTCCCAATTCCAGGATACAACAAAAGCTAAAATGCCCTTCTCAGCCTAATCTTAGACCACTCCTACAGCACTCCAGCCTCCCATACCATCAGAGAAAGCCTTTGGGTCAGGCCCAAGAAGATAACCGACAGGCAAACTTTCCATCCGAGTGATACCCAATGACACGTAGCCTCCCCCGCGGTAGCACAACACCAAAAATGTGCAGAAAGGAAAACCGTTCATACTCGGCCGTTGGTCCCACCTCAAGGATCCTATTTCCGTCACGTAATACCTGGTACTGTATACACCCCCCTCCACGCATTGTGTTTGTATCAAGTGTGGGTGTGAAAAGATTTGCGAACTAACCTTTTGCGGTCCCCACAAAAAGGAGATAAAAAAACATGATATTGCTCGACGAACGCAAATCCCATCACCGCTCAAGCCTAAATCCCATTCCTCCCTCGTATCGGCTGTTCATAAGCTTATGGTACACCGGGAAAACGCATGGTACATCTATGGATTCAGAGTAGCGGGAAGACGCAAAAAAAAAAGAAAAATTGGTCCGTGCTTTTCTCTGCTATGCCTTAAACCAGCACCGCGGTGTGGAGCATGGCATAACGTTAGGTAACGTCAAAATAAGACAAGCCGAAATAGAAAATTCAACACCGCTTTCCCCACATTTTTTTTCGTGGTCATCCCCAAGCTAGCACAGGTGCCACAGGAGCGAGAACGAGAGAGAGAGAGAAATGAAGATGAAGCAAAGGGGCTTCCGCCGTGGAACAATAACGAAAATAAAATAAAAAATGCTGGAGCCTTGTCCGCATCATACCTGCATGTCTCAGAAGCACAGTTACTGCGCGGTACATTGGGGGGGAAGAGATTTATCAATTTCCTTCGCACAAGTGGATGCTCGGCCAAATCCCTCCGAGTCTCCCGTAAGAATTGTACTTAGTAACCTTTTCCCTTATTCCGGATTCCTACTGGTTCGGCAAGACTCCCGAAGAGGCTCAACGAATGAAATGCCTAACATATAAAGTGGACGGCATGTTACGGAAAGTACTACTAGATGTAGAACAGATACTTGCGCTTCGGCGAGCCCATCTCTTCGCACCTTCTAGTGGGTTTAGCATACGAGGCTGACGGATATACGGTTCTGGTACTAGTATGGAAAGGCAGACATAAGGGCTATATTCGATGTTAATCCTGGTTGCGGAGGGACGTTAGTGGCAAGGTAGTTGGCACTTATGTACACCAACCGTTGAAGCGCAGCCCCAATTGTCACCGATGAGGGGGCACCAAAGGAGGGAACACAAGGCGAGTGAGATTTTGTGAAGTGAGCAGTCCCAACTATACCTACCCTCATCCTGTTTACTCATCATCTTACTACAATAAACCGATTGTGGCCATATCCCAATAATATTATCTGGTATTGCCACAGCATCTTATGTGGAGACTGAAGTCCCACCAGGATAGGAAAGAGCGAAGCATAAGGTTCATCCCGAGCAAGAGTCGTGGGTATGATAAGATGGAACCTTGGGTGGTGTGAACATGCCCCTATAGATTCCCAATTATTGGCTATATAAGGGTTAGCTTGGGGTGGCTTAAAAAAGTCCCCGGGATGAGCCGACGCCGGCGAAACGTCGCTTAGGAAGTCGGGAAGGGGGATATTTCCCGCGCATTAAGCGCTCTGCCCCAGGCAGGGCTTGACTAGTGCGATCACAGCAATAGTGGTAATGCTGATGCCCAGGTCGGGACAAAAAAATGGGGAAAAAAAGATCAGAAAAATCCCATGGCGCAGCACTAAGCAGACACAAACCGCCCTGAGTGAACACCAAACACGCTGTGTAATTCACCGGGCGCCAGCTCGGTATAATCAGGATAATATATTGAACTAATCACCAATAACAAGATATCCCCAAGCCAATGATCAAAAGCTAGCCTCAGCACAAATTAGCACCATCGAGATTAGCTAGAATCTCCTCAGAACCTCTAAAATTCGCGATTTGGTGATCCGGGTTTCTAATTTTAGCACCGCTAGCTTTCTTTCTACAAAGCTTATTTATTGATCAACACAATCCCTACTTTGCCACAACCAAGTATCCGATCCACCCCTACCCGAATAGATATCATCTTCCGTGTCGCAGCCGTGGAGATGAGGGTTGGTTGATCTGCGCATGGAAGTCAAAACAAGCAGTTGAGCCTCACGCCAAAAGTTTGGCTCTTCAATTAAGTTACCGTGTCAGCAAGGGATGATTCACGGTAGGGGAGAAGCACCGGCAAAAAGTGCCGACCGAAGAGCAGTCGCAGAGATTAGCGAGTACCAACAGGATTGTGCCTTGCCCTGTGGCTATCGTTTCTTCCTGATCACACAAAAACATGCTTACAGTTCGCCGGTATCTAATTTGGGTACAATTGTATATGATAATTTGGCAATGAACAAATTAATGCAACCCCTAGCATATATTTACCGTGACTCAATTCATTTGGCTATCCCTAAGGCCATATCCGCCCACTGACTTCCTACTCTTTCTTGGTAAGATTTTCGATGCCACTGCCCAGGGCGTTTTTGACTGGGTTTTTTGGAATTAGTTTAGACCTCGGATATATCGGCAGAGAAAGCGAACAGATGGCATACCTGTATTGAAAACACTGCCGATAGCTTCACCTCCCTTCTTGATCTCACTCTCCTGGTTCTCGACGTGATCTCCAAAAGCACTGCTTTCGATGCGATTGTTGTTATTTTGGGAATCTAGGCCTCCGTCGCGCTCCTGGTTGAGATTGGAGGACTTCTCGTATGCCTTCCCAAAGGTCTCGACCCCAGTCAACACACCAGATTTCAAAATGCGGCTGGGATTACCCCCCGCAAGACCCCCACTCCTCTCCGAATCCTGACCACCATAAGTGCCACGAGAGCAACTACTCATCTCCTCACGCTCCTGATCCCCATACCCACGAGAATAGCTGCTTACTCCCTCGCGTCCCTGATTCCCATATTCACGCGACCGAGACTCGGTCCCATCCCGGTCCCCGCTGTTCTGATTGCATTCCCCACCGTCGTCGCCATCGTTCAACCTGGTGCGGCGTTCATTGTTGTTGTCACCTTCGTCACGGTCACGCTCCTTTCGTCCGTACGACTCTTGCTGCTCGGAATCCCCGCCATACTGATTGCTGCTCTCCCGCTCTTGTTGACGGTACCGACCGCTGGATAATCCGTTATCGTAACCGCGTCCGCTGTTCTCCGAGTCCCTGTCGTTCCGGTTTAACGATTTGTAGCCTGCGGAGTAAGCCCGGTCGTTATCCCGTGTGATATCGCTAAATCCTCCGAATGACATTGCTGCTGCTTTACGGTATAATTGCAAGAATTAAGATGCTTTGCCGAATCAAGGGGATGGATGACTATGGAAATTGTTGAGATGTTGGAAGCTTATGGATGGATTTCGGTTCCAGATTTCGTCATGCTGCCGGACCCGATTGGCTGTCTCTCCCTTCCAAGATGGGATTTTGCTGCGGCAGGGAAAAACAGAAATGTCTTGGCATATATTCTGACATGATAAGCGAGGCTAGACCACACCCGCAAGGCGCCATTTCCAAGTCCAATCCAGCGGCACCCACCGCTTGAGTCGGTTAGGATTACCCCTATTTGGCAGATCTCAAGCATGAAGATATCATTTCCCCGATACTCGAGTACCGCAAAACTCGTTAGATTGGGCAACGTAGATCTCAGCTGGATCGTGGTACTAAAGCATAATAGGCTTAGCTGAGTAGGTTAATGAAATAACGAATACCAGTTAATGAGATTCAGCAGGCTCCGCCTCCCCATGCTATCCCGTCTTGGAAAACTATCCCTTCTCGGGGTGTCTTGTCACAGGTTGCGAGGGCTAAGAGCTTGATCACGGATGCCCAACCTAACGAGTTTTTACAGCACTCGCGCACATAAGACCCCCAAGATCACAATGTCATCTAACAGACTTTTACTTCCTAAAATTAAGCCACACTCAATCATTGCCTAGCATGAAGAAAGCATATGATGCCCTATTCTGCAAACTTCATCGACATTAAAATTCTGGTCATAAATTATCCCTGAGGCCGAAGGGGAAATCGATTCTCGGTCGAAAATTCTGACCGATCCCGCCTGTTCACTTATGGCGAGGGACACCTGAGACTGGAGAGCCTAAGGGAGTTCAACCACCACTCCGATGAGAATTCTGACTCTATTAGTCTATATTATGGGGCGGAAGATTCTCTGCGCATTAATAGAAAATATCCCAAGGTTTTATTTTTGGGGGTGTTCGGGTTTATAAGTCGGCCGAATTTTAGAGGGAGCAGGGGAATTCCCGGGAAATGTTAATTGCTGTTAATCCATTTGGAAAAGGTAGAGATGGTAGGCATTTTCGAAGCTCTAACCGGTATTAAAGCTTACGCTTAGCATATTAACATGCGATTGCTAGGTCATAGCCTGACCCTCCTCCCCGACCACAGAGGCCTCTCGCTATGTCAGCACGTTCGGTGCGGTCTAGTGCCACCGAAAAGGTCGGCTGTTTAGGGGCAGCGGGACATAGATGTCCCTGCCCGTGCTGAAATATTGTATCATAATATTACATGGGTCAGGCATAAAAAAGCGGTACGGAGCAAGGGTGTTGATGTTCATTGTAGTCAAAATTAGTATATAGTACGCCGCAACCAGCTTGTCTAGTAACACAAACCTTCAATAACTTAACGGGGGTCTGGATAGAATCGCTTTCCGATTGGTGTATTGAACTACCGGTGGGGGTCAAGTACCTCATCCATCAATTTTATCTTTTGGAAACTGACCAAGCCAAGGGGAGAGAGACTCCATTTGATCCATGTTTCTCGTGTGACCACCGTTACGGGCGTTTTGGTTATGTACAGCACACTGTTATCCCCCCGATCTGGCCCGCCAGTAGGGTGGGACCGACCCAATACCTAGGTAGGGGACCGCGCAGGTCGGCAGCGGGATATGTAACCACGCCATGCAGACCCCCATCCTTCATGCTAGGGTTCCCAACGGAGTCGTCTGTCGTGGTTGATCCGAGTGAGAGTTGGTGATTAAAGGTGAGATTGATGTATTAACGCCGGAGCAAGAGAAGGGGTATGTGTTGTGCCTTAGGATTTTTACTTTGTCTGGATATAATATGATATAGTATACATAATTTTGATAATATGGCGAATGGTTGATTTCTCAGTTGCTGATTTGCCTGTTAATATGTTTTGTGCGAGGTTCGTAGCCTGAGGACCGAGCCCATTGTTATGACGATTGTTCCGCCTTCGATATTACCGATATATTGAGAGATTCCGGTACTCTGACTCCGTGGGATTGGGACCGTCTGTACCCCATGACTCCCATGCCTGTCATCCACGCCTTGATGACCCTTGTTCAAGCCACTAGAACAAGAGCCCTCCATAATCCTTCATTTTGCTTTCCTTCACCTCTCCGTATTATCGAGGGTTTTGAGACTATCTAGGAGTCGCCGCACCGGTAGCTGTACCCCTCATCTGCTCTATGAGAAATCGTGCTGATAGAAATCGGCTAAGCTACCTGTGCTGCTTGACTGCATGCCTTCGTTCTATTCGAACCACCGATCGACAAGCGTAGTTTCTGACTGTGCATTCGCATTTAAGGTGATGGTTTTAATTATCTGTGGAAAATGCCTCAGGGATTTTTTTCCTAATAATTATTGATATTAGTAGAATTTTCCTAGTACATTTCCGTGTGAACAAGGCCGCGAAAACGCTACTCACCCATACCAATCCTTCCTGGCTTCACATGACCGATGGTATTGTCTACTCGATATCTGATTCGCTAGGCAAGCTTTTTGCTCACCGCCCCAACATCATTTATCCGTTGAGATTTATCCTCTTTGCATTACCTAAGCCCTTCAGTTTTTTTTTCCCCGTGTGTTTTAGCTAACTTTGAGGCGAACATTGGAAGGGATTCTAGCAACTAAATTCCTTCGCTGATGCTCTCACTTCATATCGGCGCGGTGAGAATTAATGTTCCGCGTGGCATAGGCCTCTGGACATGCCATCGTCTCAGTCATGGGTGATGTGCTCGTACAGCGCATGAAATACTTAGTTGGAAATGCAAACCGAGATGGGAAACTTCAAGCATCCAATGTTCCAAACGAAGGGCCCAATCAAGGCTGATTCTCTATTGAATCTCGGGTGGCGACTTTACTCAAGCTATTGAATCTTCAAGACGAATTCAGGATTTAGAGTAGCGGGAGGGCTGAACATTTAATCCACAAGTCAGCTGAATATTGAGTAAAACCTACTCCATTCAATTAGTAAACAAGGAATCAAAAACCTCTCCTCCTTTACTCCTACTAGCTGTTTACTCTTATAGGGTGCCTTATTAAAGTGCGGGTTCTAAAGCAAGGTAGCAGTCTTATATCGCTCCTTTCGGGCTTAGATTAGCGAAAAAACCTACAGAGTTTACTCAAACACATAATTTCATACTAATCCCCCCAGGTAGATTGTTTGTCCAGGTCTCCCGCTTGGTCTCATCAGCCCTTACGATACTGTAAAAACTTGAAATCCATTGTCTGATTGCGCGCGGAAAGCCAGCCTGTCAGCCCACAATAGGTTTAGTTTGACAGCTTAAGAATTGAGGACACCGCTTAATGAGATCCGGTATATCTAGCAGGCTGGTCTCGTATTGTGTCAGGAAACCGCTGGTCCTTCTCAAGGGCTTGATCTCTAGATCCTGGGATTATAAGGCTATCGGAGATAGTGGATTCCGAGAGGTTTTATCGTACTTGCGCGCTCCAAGAGTATCTAGGGATCTTGGCCCTTCTTGGGTATACGTCGTATCGAGATTTGTGGATACCTTTAGAACGAGCTGGTCTTGTGCTTGTGTCTGGGAATAAGTATCTGAAAATACTGCTCTTGTTACACAACGACCCAACTAGCAAAAAACCTTGTCTCATTTTCGGATACTTTATGCCAGATACAAAGCACCGGTATGAAAATCTGAACCTTAAACGCTGGTGGCGTGCCACAGATCGCCAGCCGCACATCCGGCCAAAATGGGGGCAACTCCCGCTATGGTGAAACGAGAACCCCGTGTTCCATCGCAGTGCTGTACGGTAGCTTCGCCGCCCCGCTATAAGAAAAAGAAAGTGCCTTTGAGCTCGCAAATGCTCGCGAATAACAGTAATGGATTCTGGGGAAATAGATTTTAGGTATTCCATGGGTGAGATCACACGCGACTATTCTAGTACTGTGGAATCAAAAATAATAATATGTTTTTGTGGATCGCGAGATAATAATATAGTGTTATTCGCGATAAGCTGCCTGCGGAGGGGCAGCGTGAGTGACGTTAGACGAAGAGTTCGGCGAGACCGTAAAGTGCTTTTTACGTTCCTGCTATACTTCTACCTTGTTACTTGGGCTAAAGGCTCAAATCTCTTTGAGGACTCCGTGAGTGGGGGATGCAAGAACGATAAGCCTCGCGTTAGTCGCGTCTGCGAAACTCGCCTAGCTCAGTTGAGGATTCCATAAGGTACTGGAACACAACCAGTGAAAGCTTGTATACCAAGTTCTATCATCGTGATAGACACACAAGAGCCTCAAATCGCCGAGATACAGTAGATTCACGGTACCGTAGTGACCTGTATGGTACCTACGGTACCAGCATCTAGATCGGCTTTTTCTTGCTTACCCGCTGCTTACTCTCTCGCTACCTGAGGGGAGAGCCTCCTCCGACTGTGGTCATGGAACCTGGGCTCATCCATCGCCCCCAACGGAATATGCCAGAATGTCTTTTCGATTTATTTTCATCGCGAGGAAAAAATAAATAAAAGGATCCGTTCGCTATCGAATTCAGATGATTTGACTCCTTTTCTACCGGCTTCCCTGTTCCTGCATCTGCACTTCTCCCCATATCGGCATCACTCGATTTTTTCCCAAACTCGCGCGTTGCCAAGCGACCTAAGTTTTAGGTTACGGTGCGGATAGGATCTCATGTTGAGACGCCTGCTGACACGACCAGTGCCCAAGGTGTTCTTTGCTCTGTTCGGGATCAGCAGAGGTTTGACCGCAAGTAGGGCAGGATACTTCATCAAAAAGCACAGAAAACGGAAACGAATTGCAAGTAAGGTTCTTCTAGAGAGAATACCTTTTTTTTTTGATATTCATGGGAGTGTTTACATACCACCTGCGGGAAAGGGCTGAAATCGCCACAGGAGAATGGGGGAGGTGCCAGTGAGGAGGGTATGGGGCGGTCCGCCCCGTGCCGGGTGCCTAAGGCTATTTGCGATTACAATGTCCTTGGGGTCTCGATATGACAGCTGGTTCCCCGCTGTCAATACTGTAGGGAGAAACATCTGAGGGGACGTTCAGGCGAGCAGGGGAGCATAATTAGATGAATGAGCCCCAGCTCGACAGGTGTTCGATGGACTGACGTAATAAATGTATCATCTCAAAATGGGAAGGCGGTAAATAGTTATCCCGGTGGTCAAAGGTCACTGTGTTACCTCCGAGTGACAGGAGGGAAGCTACGGAGACTAGCGCAGTGCAAGGGATGGGTTCATCTGATCCTAACGCTTGGTATAAGGTGCTTGGGGTATTTAGAGGTTTGGGTTTTGGAGGGAAAAGGTATTCTATATTGTCGAAGCACATCCTGCATACTTAGGTATCAGTTTAGGGGGTTACGCCAACGGGTCTATATATTACCAACGACTATTTCCTCTTCGTCCTCTTCCTCACCTTCGGATTTTCAGAGCGTACACTTCCATTTATCATCTATACCTTTCATTCAACCAAACACCGTCCTCCAAATACCTTCTGCCTATAATGGAGGGATCTTTAAGCTCTGTTAATCTGTCCACCGAAGATGTCAAAAGGGAATTAGAGGTTACAACGGACCCCAAGAGGAGGCGACAGCTTCAAAATAGGATTGCCCAGCGAGTTTATCGTCAGTTTGACTTCTGTGCTCTCGTCTATTCGCCCCTCCCCCCTCCCCCCTCCCCCCACCGCTTTAACACCTCTAAAACCTTTGCTCTTGTTGGAGGCAACTGACGGCTCCGGACTATCCAGGCCAGAAGCAGCGCATCCGTATCACCGAGTTAGAAAACCAAGCAGCTAAGCTTCGAAAAGAACCCGGTATACCAGAAGGAGCAGATCTCATCCCTGCCGGTTCCCGTCCAGAGCTCAAACTTACGAAGGAGCAACAAGAGGTGTATGGAAGTTGGCAGTCCATGGCAATAACATACCCCTTTTCCGTATCTATTAGCCAGCGCCTCTCCAGCGGAGCTTCCGACACCTCACTCGCTTCTAATCGACCAGGTCTTTCCAGTTCCTCCAGCGCAAACCTTCCCACTATCTCCATGGATTCTGGGTTTAGGGCTATTGGATTCCGCTCCCAGGCAGCATACACACTATCTACAGGCACGCATCTAATATCCATAAATAGCGTCACCATCAACACCGCCGTACTCAGTAATCTTTCTATCCTCGGCGTCACGGCGGAAGAATATGTCAAGGACGATGCGCTATCACCCTTTCTATCTGCATGCGCGCCTATCCTACGCTCCCGAATTTCACTACTAGACCAACGCGCCCCACACCTAGCACCCACCAACCTACAACTTGAAGTTCACCACCACCCCTACATCGACATCATCCCCTTCTCTGGGTTCCGCGATAATCTCTTGTATATGCTTCGTTCTGCGCCCGGAACTGTCGATGAAGACGAACTGTGCACAGATATCGAAAAATATCTAAAGATTTGGGGGAGGTTGACTTGGGACCCGAAGAGTTTTGAGTTCGAGCCAGAGTTTCTAGACAAGTGGAGGTGTCTGGTCGACGACGAGGTCTTGTCCGTTACCAATTTCTGGCGCGCGCAGAGGGGGGAAGGGCCGTTGGTATTCAACGACATCCTTAGGGATGATGACGATGAGTGACTCTTATGATGTTACGGGTGTTTGACTTAGAGGTATTAGATTGTGTGTGCCTTTAGAAGATCCTTTTATCTCTGTTTTGTTTTGTTTTTCAGTCGTTTTTTTTCTGCTTTTTTGTGTTGTGATGCTCGACTCTCCTGGGCAGATTGCTTATATTAGTAGCTGTTGTTTCGGACAAACTCTGTGTGTGCTCTACTTTTGTGGATGTGCTTTCGTTTGTCCTCTGACTTGCGTTTTTGTTGGATTTTTTTGGGGCGTCCCTGGGGGGTGTACTAGATGTTTGTTTGTTCTTGCTTTGAGTAAAACTTATATGACAAATGGTAGCTCTTGACGGTTCTGCACAATCCTTTTGATCACTACCGATGACTAACATCTCTACCTGAAAAGTCATTTTATGGAGCTGCCGCTTGTATGCTTTTTTTCTTTCTTTTCTTTTCTTTTGCTTTATGTATGGTGAAATGCAGAGTAGGTCACCAACCTTGCATAAACCCGCAAAATAGTGCACCGCCACCAGCACCACTTCATCATCACAGCTTCTCACTCGATGACTCTCCCCAGCGCCACCCCCCTCATCACCGACGCCGGAATGCCACAATCGATACAGCCTAATCCTCTACAAAAACCGGCAAACTTTCCACTTCCCAAGCGCCCCCTATCCCGAACCCGCCCCCCTCCCCCCCCTAGCCTTCATCGTAGAACCCCAAGCCCCGTTGCCAAGATCAAGATCTCAAACCCAGTTAGACTCCGCAACACCCACCACACCCATCGAAAACCTCAGATTCATCTGTGGCCGATGCTCGGCAACAGCGCTTCTCACTGCCAAGACACGAGTGAGATTTCGTGCGCTTCCCTCAGCCTAGCGGAAAGGGAAGCGATTTATCACGCGGTGAGAGCGAGGCCAGGATACTCTTGCAGTTTCTGTGAGGGTGAGTTATTTTGTTCCTTTGGGGGGACAGGGAGCGTGTCGGACCGGGAAGCTGATAACACGGGGAAGTGAATTAGTCAAAACGCACACAAAAATTGAAATTGGAGCATCTCAATTGAGGTATCATACAACACTACGAAGAGGAGATTTAGAAGGGCAGGTGATATTTCTGATAGTGCATCATTTTATATTAGCCTGTTTTGGAGCTGAATTCGGAGGTTTCATTTCCTCGAAATTTTTGCGGTGAGGATTTGTGATAATCTGCAGACAATTGACTTACTCCTGCGCCTGACCTACTCCTAGTCTAGTGCCTTATTAGAGTTTCTACGGGGGATGGCTGTAAATAGAATGGGGAAGGGGGGATGAGAGGTGCGATGTCAGCGTGATCTGCAAACCGTAAGAGCTAGAATAAATGGACCATGTGCTAGGCAGGGGGCCAAAAATACACTAAAAAACCTGCTCTCCGAGGCAAATAATGTAAAAAGAAAAGAAAGAAAAGAAAGAAAAGAAAAAAAAAAAACACAAGGCTTTATGATACGAGGAAAGGCGACTCCAAACACTTTAGCACAAGTCCGATTATTCGGGTTCTTACGGTTCCCACCGGTTGGTAAAGAGATTGGGGCCAAAGCATAGCGAAACCAGAGTTTTTTTTTTTTTGATAGTGTAAAGCTCAACGAGTCTTATGGGAGAAAATTATAGATTAGAAAACAAATTATCCTAAGGTCTCCTAGGATATAACTTTTCGGATTTTTCTGCCCAATCCGGAGGGAGTACTGACGCTTGCTAGGGCACGAGTTTCCGTATGCAAGACTGACACGCAACCGGCATTGATCCCGGATGCCTGTCACTCACTGTAAGGAGGGGATAAGAATCAGGGAAAAATTGCACGGTGTATTTCAGACACCCAGCTATCTTCCAAGGCCTCTTTGAAGCCTGTACAATAATGGTCCCTATTTCTGATATGTTTTGGGGCTATGTCTCCCGGCTAAACAATCCGCATTGATGTCTACAAGCGAGTGATTTCTTATGATAGCAGCCTGGTCCAAAGATGTCTAACTACCCGGAGCTCCCTAGCCATGTGAGAAGGTACACGACACGCTCTGGATTACACTTGGGCTAGTATATTGCATACAGCGTCGAAGCGGTCGGAAGGAAATTAAGTTCTAGGAACACTTCTTTGCGGGTAGGTATTTCTAGTTCCCCTTTAGCAGAGATTTCAACAACACCCAGATCACTGACTCTAATTTACCATGCTTCTAGGTTCGGTGCCATCTCCCATCATCCTCATAGCCTCCATAGTCCCCAACTGGGACTCGCAATTCTCCCTCTGGAGTCAGCTGTGGAGACCGGCAGTCCACTCCAGCAATTTACGGTCCCGCGAATCTGACGCAAGACATTGTTTCCTCCGACCTTTATTCATCTCGTACATGGAAGAGAGGATATTTGCAGAAGAGAGAAACTGCCTTAACATGACGAGCACAGTAGGCAGGTGGTTGGGGCGGGCATCTAGCATTTTGCTCTATCCGGGCAAGTGGAGAGATCTCAAACTACTCCAAGTGCTAGCTCATATATTTTGCTAATACGTTTAGAATTTTCTAACGCTACTACGCCTATGCTGCTGGTTTGGATCCGATAACTGGTTTTCGAGACTGAAAGGAAGATATTCTCTCAAGCTCGCTGATAGTCCCCTATTCTGGCCTTACAATATTTTCTAGCGATCTACTATTCTAGACATCCTACCTCTTCTATCCCGTCATCAGAAGCCCCCCGGGGACCGATCCTTAATACTTTTGGCTAACTTAGAGGCCCTCCTGCTTTCTCCGACACGATACCATAGGATTTATTCGCTGTCCACCTGTATCCGCTGAAACCCGAGGCGTGTTTTCCTTCTCCCCATCGACTCTCCAGTAACCTCCTACTAGCAATAATAGAAGAATAGGGGAGCGAATAGCAGGCAAAACTCTCTAAAACTGAGGCTCCGTCGGGGAGGAGGGGACTACCAATGGCCCGAAATAAATTCTGAAGAAAAGAAAAAAACTCGCGATGTGATGTATTCACATCTCAAGCACAGCATACCATCCGCCCAAATTCTTACTCCGCATATTTCCGGAATGGTCACTATTTAAAGAGGACCGATTAGCGGCCGATGAACCTAGACTGTATTTCTCGTATAAAACTGTGGCCCTATTCGTAGCGGCTATTTGTACATGAGTGAACTTTTTGTTTTCCCTGCGGAACTCTAGCCAAAGTTCTCTAGCCGAAGTTGGTTGAGTAATTGCTGTTCCAAGTTCCAGTAGTGTTTGCCTACTCTCTCCACTTCCGTGCTCCTCTACTGGCAGGTTTACTTGAGGGTAGGTTCTTATATCTTGGTATCAGGACGAAGCACTGATATCCATCCGAGTCTCCCAACTTAATATGTACGGAGAGTGGCTCCTTTTCCTTCCTTCCTATGATAAACATTTTCCCTTCTTTTCTTTTTGTTGACTATCAAAATAAGGGGAAACATTAGCATAATTTGGCTGGACAAAAATAAACCAATGGGGTAGATGGATTGAGGCCCCGGAACCCAATTAAGCTGCAATCCTTTACAAGGTATGATAAACAAATTAATTATTACTTAGGGTAGCAGGTAAAATGAACGTGTTTTCCCCAGAACCTACACACGGGTCCTCAACTCAAAATATTCTTTTTTTCCTTAGCATGTAGAGTATGAATATATATATCCACAAGACTTGGTTTTAAAATATTTATCACCCTTAAATACTTTTCATTGCATCTTCTAAAAATGTGAAAAAATGGTGAAATGACTTTTTTTTTGATTTTAAATACCCTCTGCTTCTAGACATCTGTAGCATTAAAATCCTAGCTCAATTGGAAAACTACTTAATGTTGTATTAATGGTTGAAGTTATGGATTGTTTTCAGGGAAGATTTGTTGCTGAGACAGCATCATCTATATTGTGCTGTCCCAGAATGACTAAAAAGTATCATCATCCAATTGCCTCAGACCCCTAACCCTGTTTCACTGCACTCCAAAAGGATCTCGGGGCATTCTTTTATATTATGTATCATATCATCGTGGTATCTTCAGTCCTACTTTACAACTAGCATACCCCCGCTCTTATTCAGCGGATAGGAATATCGGCCGACCATACCCAATGATTCCTCCTATACAACGGTGCAAGTAGTCAAGATGAGAAGATGTCGCGGTAACTTATACGGTCAATGATAACACTGACTGCTTCAGCGATGCTGATAATGTTAATGTGTGGAATAACTATGCCCTGCCAATGATCACCTCGGTTCCTGGCATGGGTATCATTCCTAGAGCCTAAATGACCGTAACGGGACATCCAAGAGCGCCGGGTCCGTAATGTCGGGGAATGGCTCATGCAAACAGAGGAATTGAGAAGAGAGCGCAGACCAGGCGGGGAGGGCAAGGGCGATAACGCAGCTCTATTTTGCTGTGGTGATCCGGGGGTCAGCAAGATATTTATCAGGTATCATAACATGGATTATTCTCCTGCGAGGAAAGAAAGAGAGCTCGTGCTAGACAGCTGCGATGGCAGTTCGCTAGCGATGGATAAGCGGTTCGATCAAGCCGGAGGAAAAAACACGGGTGTCAGGTGTTTTTTACTTTGAGTTCGCTGGGCGAAAGAAGCAGTCTGCGACCAGTATGCTCGGTTCTTTGCTGAAACAGATGGTTAGCGGAATGGAAAGGATTTTGAGGGAATATCGGAGGCCTTTCAAGAGCAGAAAAAGGCCATTGGTGGATGCGGACGGCAACTTGTAGTGTGCCTTACTGTACTATGTTAGGTTGTGCCAATAGGGGGTCTCAGACCGCCGATTCACCACGGTTCAAAGAGGTGGTTTGTAGTTCACGAACCATGAACCGGAAAAATGAACCACGGTACTAGTACCGGCTCTGGAGGTGGTACTCAGGATGGTTTGATGGTTTGGCAGTTGGTGGTACACTGTTGCCTTACACGAAAGAAGGAATAACCATGAGCAACTAGTGATGAAAATTTTATTAGCGTAAAAACGTTATTAGTGTAAACCCCAATTTCTTTAAAGCTAGCTAGTAAAGAATTAGTTCTTGATCATCAAATAGGCAAACCGAGTAGTAAACCTTTAATCTGTACCAGGAGGTTTCACACCATACTACACTGAACCGCAGTACGCATCCCGGACCTGAACCACCGGTGCGAGACCCCCTAATGATGATCGGAAAACAGGACCCCCGAGGTACATTATAAAACATTCCACCGTTGCGAGCAAGAGCTTTCAAATATTTTGACACATCAGGCTGAATTTTGCTGTGCTGCTTCAAGTTGGCTAGCACGCTAGCCCTGCGGTTTTTCACAAGATCAAAAGGATTTCCTATGGCAGCCTACTCGAGCAAGTGGATAAGGGTCTGGAGACCATTTTTCTTCGGGTCTAATCGATCCTGTGGGATCCGGGAGGGGCATCAGTGTGGGATACGTGCCCCAAGGTGCGGTTAGTTTCATAACTGACCAAATCATCGTTCGCGTCGTGTAAGGCACCAGTGATTTACCTAGGGTATCGGACTTTTGATGAGAAAAATGGCGACTTTTATTCATAATTTTAGTAGCCATATATACTGTGGGAGAGCTATGTATCGAGTGGGAATGCCTATACTCGTATAAATTATCTTAAGTTGAAACCCTCGTTATCATCACTCGCGATGATGTTCATAGCTTCCACTAAGGATTGTTTCGTAGCGCCGGCCACCTTGGCTGCAACCGGTTATGCATGGATCTAATTGGACTTGTTCTGCCGCCGGCGCTTGGGGGGGCTTTTGTGAGTGGCGGTTTCTAGGGCACGACAGCTTTCTTCTGTATCCTGTGAAGTGGTATGTGCAACCCTACTTTAACACCAGAAGACCCCGCTTTTCCCCAGCTCCCGAGGAATCATTAATCGACCATACTCAACAACTCTATCGATCCAAGCAGCAAAAATCAGAAGATGTCTCAATATACCATCGATAATACCACTTTCTCCAATAATACGAACTCTTTTAATAATAACTATGTTGTTGCCGATGATCGGTCTCAACTCCTAGCCTGGCTATCACCCCTGGAGCCTAAGCTACGGCATCGCGACATCCAAGAGCGCCGCGTCGATAATGTGGGGGAATGGCTTTTGCGCGCTGCCGAATTCAGAACCTGGCATGACTGGAGTGGTGAAAGTGAAGCTGATAAGCCAGTCTTGTTTTGTTATGGAGGTCCGGGGGTCGGGAAGACATTTATTAGGTAACGAGAATTATTCTTGGAGAGAAGAAAGGGAGTCAGTGCTAACAGACAATGATGGCAGTTCACTTGTAGTCGACAGGTTGTGCGATCAGTGTAGGGGGCAAAATACAGCTGTTACGTGCTTCTACTTAGACTTCGCAGCGCGAAAGGAGCAGTCTCTGACCAATATTCTGGGTTCCTTGCTGAGACAGGTCGTTGGCGGAATGGAAAGGGTTCCAGAAGATATAACAGAGGTCTTTGAAGAGCAGAAAAAAGCCATTGGTGGACGGGGACCGCGACTGCCGGATATCGTGAAGATGCTACAGACCATCACCTCCTCACTGCGCACATTTGTATGTATTGACGCTTTAGACGAATGCGCAGCGTCGCATCGAGTCAAGCTCCTTAATTCGCTACAACAAATCATCGAAAAGTCCCCGCGCACACGAATATTAATCATTGGAAGGCCTCATGTTCGGGCTGAGATCGAAAAGCGTCTTACTGGACGAGTCATAAGTATCTCAGTAGGGCCCAGCAAAGATGATATCATGGAACACCTTCGTCTTAGACTAGATGAGGACGAAACTCCAGACGCCATGGATGAGAGTCTAGAGGCGGAAATTTTGGAGAAGATTCCCGAAAAGATATCAGAAATGTATGTAGAGTCAATCATACCCGGAACCCTGCCACACACACAATCCGCTAATAAATATGCATCTAGGTTTCTACTGGTTTCCTTAAATATCGATGCAATCTTACACGAATCGACAATCTCCCGAAGACGAGAAAAGTTAAGCACAATGACAAATGGATTGGAATTGGGAGATGTTTACGGAGCGACGATCGAGCGGATAAAGGCGCAAGGTGGGGACAAATCGACACTCGGGATGGCAGCGTTGATGTGGATCAGTCATGCCGAAAGGCCGTTGCGAGCAGAGGAGCTCTGCCACGCCCTGGCAGTCGGGCTAGGCTCCACGGATTTTGATGTTGGCAGCGTCCCTTCGATTCCGACATTGGTGAACTGCTGCCAAGGGCTTATTACTGTGGATAAGGAGGCATCAACTGTGCGATTGACCCACTTTACTCTCCAGGAGTATCTTTCTGCTCATCCCGATATATTCAGTAAACCTCACTCGGTAATGGCTGAGATCTGCTTGACCTATCTGAATTCCCAATCGGTCAAAGCCCTTTCGGCTGATCCTTCTCCTGATACCCGGAATGCCCCCTTTCTAGAATATTGTTCAGCATACTGGGGAGTACATGCGAAAAGGCAGCTCTCGGACTACGGGAGGTCACTCGCGCTGGAGCTATTAAAAGAGGACTATGGCCAGATATCGACGAGATCACTTATAGCACAAGTAAAATATTTCCCTATTTCGCTTTTTCGTACACTCTCTCCATTCAGTGGACTACACTGTGCATCGTTCTTCGGAATTGTTGAGGTTGTAGCAAGTTTAATAGAGATGGAATGTTATGATACCAATGAAGAAGATTTTTCGGGTTGTGGATCGCTTGGATGGGCAGCTCAGAATGGACATCAGGGAGTGGTGGAAATACTACTCGCGCGGGGAGAGACCAACCCTGACAAGCCAGATTATTATTGGGGCCAAACACCGCTCTCGCATGCCGCTGAGAATGGACATGAGGGAGTGGTGAAAATGCTACTCGTGCGGGAAGAGGTCAACCCCGACAGGCCAGATAATGACGGCCGAACACCGCTCTCGTTTGCCGCTTCGAATGGACATTCGGGAGTTGTGAAAATACTACTCGGGCGGGAAGAAGTTAATCCCGACAGACCAGACAATAGCGACCAAACACCGCTCTCGCATGCCGCTGAGACTGGACATGAGGGAGTGGTGAAAATGCTACTCGTGCGGGAAGAGGTCAACCCCGACAGGCCAGATAATGACGGCCGAACACCGCTCTCGTTTGCCGCTTCGAATGGACATTCGGGAGTTGTGAAAATACTACTTGGACGGGAAGAGGTCAACCCCGACAGGCCGGATTTTATGGGTCTAACACCGCTCTCGCATGCCGCTGGGAATGGACATGAGGGAGTTGTGAAAATACTACTCGGGCAGGAAGAGACCAACCCTGATAAACCAGATTATTGGGACCGAACACCGCTCTGGTGGGCTGCTTGGAATGGACGTGAGGGAGTTGTGAAAATACTACTCGGGCGGGAGGAGGTCAACCCCCGACAGGCCAGATAAGGGCGGCCGAACACCGCTCTGGTATGCCGCTAAGAGTGGACATGAGGGAGTAGCAGCCCTGCTCCAGTCTCGAAAAGCGGCTCCCCCCCGTACAGTTTAAGCGACCTAGGAGGCGCCGTCTCGTGGAAATAACTGCCGTCCCTTCCCTTCCCTTGCCGGGTATGTTACCTGCTATAATGCACTTAGACATCACCTTCTATCCACGGGGTGAAGGATGCAGATATACGTCATACCCTCCTACACCTTTTTGGCTATTTTCTCCCGCAGCTAAGTGAAGATTTATGAGTTTGTTTACAAAGTTCCGCAGAGCTTGGTTCATGGGGTGGGGGTGGTGGTGGTGAAATTTTAATTATTGCTGGAAGCTCGAGTTTATAACTTATAGATTTCACCCTGTCATATTCAATTATTATTCCCTCTCTGTAAATTCTTACATGTCCTTTTTTTTTTTCTTTCTTGTATAGTTTTTTTCTCTTCCTTTTCTTCCTTTCCTTCTCCTCCGAGCGATAGATAGTATTTTTAAAAACAATTAATAGAGAGGTGTGGTGCACGATAGTGTAAGGATTCCTGAGGCGATTTGTTCAAAATTAAATAAAGATCGTATATATCATACATACCATAAGACTAGTAGTAGAGCAGTACTAAAAGTGAAAAAAATTCATTGTTACAAGTAGACATAACAATGCTTTATTTGTTGTAGTACTCGTTACTTTAGTCTCAAAAAAATACTTGAACTCCTTAATTCATGAAAACCTTCTTGTTGTCTTGGCGGAAAAAACCCCAAACATATAGTAGGTTCTACACAAACAAAAAAGTGACCAAACCCAAAAACCTATCTCCGCCTGGAAGTCTAATTTACAGTGAAAGCTTTCTTTTAGTTTATACATTATTACATCCATTCATTCAGTTTGTTTTATTCATTCATTTCAGTTCTCCCACCCCAAAAATACACAAGTGACATCTCATGGTCCATCTCTACCATAACTATTCTATTCACAAAAGTGAGCAAACAAACAAAAGGAACAAACTGGGTAAATTTTCTTGCTCCGCCCCATAGCCCACTGAATAACAACTTTAGGTACAGTATTTACTGTAAGAAGAGCAAGCAACATTGGAGACCTCACCCCAACCACTAACAAGACACGAATGATAGCTACTCAAATAGATTCGAGCCTCCACAGAAACCGAGTTTTCAAGAAAGAAAAACCACAATTTTTATATTGTGGCATGCATGCAGGCCAAATAGGGCCTCAATTCTTGTTAGAGCTTGAATTCTTTTGACCAAAGAGCGTAGAAAAAAAAAACCCCCCCATATCTACATACCATAGGAGCTACCTTGCTAATGGTTGAGATGAAAGTGAAATCCCGCCAGGATGCCTACAACTTGAGCCAAACCTAAAAAGCGCAATGATAAGGAATTCCAATCTTAGTATGATATGATTGAACCTCCATAAATGCCAAAAAAATACTATTACTAAAGCGCGCCAGCGGGGCCGAAGTTCAAATGATAGCCGGAAAAATTTAGATCTTCACCTCCCCGCCATTAGACTTGTTTCAAATGCTATGCGAGTGCGATCATGTGAAGTAAGTAAGGCGTAACAACCCGAATCTAAACTTATCGTCTTCCAAATTCGTAGAGTAAAACATCTTTTGATAATGTGCTGGTTTCTCATCATTAGACGAGTTCATGTCGTGCACTATTGGTAAAAAAAAAAAAAAGATATTCAAACTTAGGTACACATCAATCAACGCTTAGGGCGGACGATCCCGAGGTAGTATTCATTGATCAATGCCACCGGCACACTATCCCTTGGGGGGTCTGAAACAGTAAAATTCGTTGCCAGGCAAACTCAAAATTGTGATTCGCTGCAAATTAATAGTTGCCGTTAAAGGCCCAATTTATACTACCCAAAATGGCAAGGTCTTGACCGATTTGAACGTCTAAGTGACCCAGCAGCATGGCAACTATTAATTTGCAGCGAATCACAATTTTGAGTTTGCCTGGCAACGAATTTTACTGTTTCAGACCCCCCAAGGGATACTAGAATCACTCTCTCCGCCATTTCCACCGAAAGGTACCTCAGACCAGAATTTTCACACAAGAAAAAAAACAATCCCCTGCTTGGACCATCAATCATAAATGCACAATCCGTACTCATTATACACCTCTCCCCGTCCATCACGGACTTAAAAAACCGCTTTAATATAGGAGACTCGCAACTCTAGCGGCCACCCACATGCAAGCGCAGGTCACGAAATTCCAGTCACAATACACGTCACCACAATCTACCGTACTACGCCGGACAAAGCCACAAATAGGAAAGATAAAAGACAAGAATTTATATCCGTAAACCCTCCCTCAAGCGAAAACCCCCACATTCAAAGACGACAACACGACTCAAACTATACAGCGTAAAACTATAACTGGACAAATCAAACCAAACAGGATTAATACCAAACCTGCAGTTACGACACCATCCACATCTGGTACTGTCCTGGATCCCACAACCATCTCACTTAGAACCGGGACGGCGTTGATGGCCGGTCGCATGCTTGGAAGTAAGTCTCGGGAAGGTCTCTTCGTACGATTGCGGTGCCGCTTCCTCGGCAATACCGGCCCACTGGAAGAAACCAGGGGTGAGGGTGCGCTGTCCCTGTCGCTGTTGTCTAAAGGAGGGGACGCGCGAGTGGTAGCCCTGCTGAGAGGGGGGTGAGCCATAACCGTGCTGCTGATGATGAGCAGGCGGCCACGCTCCCGCGTGCTGAGCCTGGGTATAGGGATATCCTTCCGGAGCTAGGGTCGGAGTCGGGAGGTCATTGATCCAGGATTGCAAGTACTGATAGCCAGGATCGGCGGCGGGGCCGGGGAATTGCTGGGAATTGGAGCCACCGACAGCCATGTAATTGTTTGTGTGATGATCCATGCGGTACTGCCTATTCTGTGTAGCCCAGAGAGCGGGATTGTACTGGTACATCACACCGTCAACGCCGTAATAGTACAAATCAGGATTAGTGTTGAGCCTGAATAGGTTACCGGGAGACTCGAGAGGTAAAGTAGATGCGCCGAAAAACGGGGCCATCCCGACCGCTAGGCCATAAACAAGCCCGGTACGGGAGGATGTGGCGACATCGTTCTCATGATAATTGTAACCTGGAGCGGAGGGATATTGTGGCCTCTCCTGACTATTTGTGCGTTGAACATATGTGATTTCAGGCAAAGCAGGGGACTCAGGCAATTCAAAAGGTTGTATCCTTTCATACTCAGCAGTGGCGGCAGGACCGATGCCTGCGTGAAGAGTCTCTTCATCCCACAAATGCTCTCTAGGGGTAAAATGCGCGTTGACGTCCATAGCCCCCGCGAGAAATAGATCACGACTAGATTTCTTAGAGTTGTCCACAGCATTTTTATTGTCCACTGCATTCTGACCTCGGTCGGCAGTGCCAGTGCTACGTTCTTGGTACCTTTGAGAACTCGGCAAGACAGCTCTTAGTGCCTGATCGACATCGAGACTCTCATTAACCCTTTCCAAATCCGCGCGACGGAGAGTCTTAGTGTTAAATCCGTTGCTTGTGAACTCCTGGAGAACTGTCGGGGAATCGGTGTACACGTCACCGAGGTGGCCAAAGAAGCACTCAATACCCCGATGACAACCCGTAGTAAGGTCGTACTGGCATCTCTTCGTCCATTTGATTGGGCGGGGGCGGATAATCCTAGGGATGCCGTTGTGCAATTGCTGGTGAGGGTTGGAAACGTGGATAGCAGGCACCGCAACGGGAACACTACTGTTTTGAGCAGGCGGAACAACTTCATCGACCTCATTGCGAGCAGCAGATTGGCCGTGAGTAGCTGCTCCCCCCCGGTTACTGTGATGCGAGGAACCTTTGTTAAAGGCAGCCTCCGGCACATAAGGGATTCGTCTATTATCCCTTCATCCCGAGAAATTCTTGTGAACAACGGCCAAAAGGAGGAGAAAAAGGAAGGGACTTACATTTTAAGAACCGAGAAACGAATATATCACTTAAAATTCTAAGGAAACTAGAATGGTAGATGGGACTACCCGAGCAAATAAGATAGGACGTGGAAGGATGTGTGTGAGGGAAGGGTGCGCGAAAAGGTGGTGGATGGAGAGAGAGGAGAGAGAAAGGACGGTCAAGAAGGAAATTTTTGTCTCCAATGGAGAAGGGGAAGCCCCAACACTAGTAAGTTCCCTAAATACAAAAACCTAAGCCCAGACTTTCGCTCCCCAAACCGGTGCTTAATCTTTGTCGCCCTTGTAATAAAACCGCCCGGAATGGAAAAAGAGGGAAGGGAAGGGAATTTAGTGGACTAGTAGGCGCTGTCCTGAAATCGATTCATTAAATTTCTAAAAAGTCTAAAGGTATCTAGTATCCGTTATTACTATAGAGTAACTCCAGCATCAACAGCTGGGCTCACAACGTTTGTTCATAAGCAGAGAGGCTGGGACCGCATAAATAATTATGATCCATCGCTAAATCAACCAAACATTAGAATACTAGCCAACGAATGGTATAAGATGGCCATGCCTCTTTGAAAATCTACCTCCCCATCCTCCTGGGCTCATACAAACACCCTTTCGCCCCCCTCCAGACCAATTCCAAAATCCTCCTGTTTGGCAGCAACGTCTACCACTCAATTGATTAGCACCTCTTCCATCGCCTCCTAGAGCAACTACTCACTGGGAAAACAACCACAACCCCCTCCTCCCCCTCCACTACAACCGCCAAATAAAATCTCACCTCAAATCCGCAAAACCCCTCGTGAATCCACAAATCCCTAACCGCACTTGTAGGTATAAACCTGCTCCTTCTCCCGCCCCAAGTAGTAGTACTAATCTGCACTCCAAGATCTCTAATCACTAGCAGTGATTCCTCGGTGCATCCAGGAATGAATATAGCAATGTACAAACCCGCGATAGCGCTGGGCAGTAAGTACCGCCATGGAATTCGCGCTGCGAGAGCGGTGGAGATGTATTGCAGCAGCGGATGGACGTACGCGTGTACACAGGTGCTTAACGTCAAGGTTTGTGGGGGGTAGTATTTAAGTAGGACGAGTAATACTGCTGAGGAACATACCAGCAACCGGAGGAGGAAAGTACTCCATGTTACCACCTGGCGTGTGAGGATGTTACTGGGAGCTGTGGTGACAGTAAATTCGACAGTAGTCGGGGATGGAGAACGGACGCGCAGCTTTGGGCTTGCGGTGAACATCTCGGTATGTTAGCTCGGAGGTGGTCGTTGACGTTGGGAATTACGGGTTTTGGAAAACCTAAGGATGATCGTTGTGGAACCGTAGAGTGCGCTTGTGCTGCATGTGGTTAGGGGAGTTCGGATACTTCCGTTGGTTTGATATAGCCGAATTAGGGGGGTTAAGGCGGCATGCATACACTTGGCAATTCATACTCGAGTAAAGTACTAGTATGATACCTTCAGATGAATTGGCACCAAGATGTCCCTTACACCTAAATACCGGTACTCGAATCTTGACACCAATTCATCCGAATACTTTATGAATCGCCAAGTACCCGTCAGTTGAGCGTCGGAACTAACTCATTGAGGCCCTCTTACCTCCAGGCCCCCCAGTCTCATGTCTGCTACTACTGATATTAGTAGTTGAGTAACGGTAGATTCAAAGCCATTAACTTCACAAATAGCATACGGTAGGGATGGCATGCAGAACATAACATGAACAGGAACCGCGAGTGCAGTCCAAAGACACCACATCATATTCAACGCTGAATTAATAGTCAGCGAAGCCTCCAGGAGAGTCGAGCCTGCCAATACTGTACGTTCCGTGGAAGCAGGATATACCATCCACAATGAAATGTCAAGTCTAAACCAGAACTACCGGCAATGGGCCCTACCCTACTTATGTTCGTCCCGAGACTCGCCGCCTCACTCACGATTCTCAAGCTTCTACCGATACCTCCAGTACAGCGCAGTGCAGTGATATACCACGTCTATAGCAATTCGCTCGATTGACATCACGAGACAGCATTAAAAAAAACTAAAAAAATAACACCAACAAGCAGATTACATGCCGTGAATCAGGCCTACCGGTAGCCCCATCGCAGCAGCACATGGTGATAACCCAGACTTCTCTTGAACAGGAAATAAAGGGAAAACGCCCGCAAGCTTCCACCACGCTCGAACTCATAAGTCATCTCCCATACATCGATCAGTAACCAGCAAACGCCAAAACACGACAACCCATATCCCCCTTCCTCCTCAAAGCCTCACACCACCATCCTCCTGCGTAACATCGCCTAGTAAATCTGCCCGCACATTGTCCTGCGAATCTCCTCGTATCAAAATTTGCAGCGTCCCTGCGGACTCGCTGCTCCGCTCGCTATACGAGTAGGAAAAGGTCTCGGGTGGCTTCGACATTTCCTCGTCGATACTGCCGGATTCGTCGTCGTCGCTACAAGTTCTACTTCCTGCTCCACTACGGCTTCCACCGAAATCGCGACCGGCTTGTAGCACCGCAAGCTTATTACGGAGGTTCTGGGCCGTCCCGTTTTCGGTTTCTCTGCTTGAAGATTCGGTTAGGCCGTTTGAGGCGTTGGTCCTTGGTTTGTTGGTCATGCCGTGGTTGCAGCCGTTCACACAACCGCCGTAGACTACCTCCAACGACGCCGCGGCCGCTTCTAGCTTTTTCAGGTCTTTTGCTGAAGGACCGCCTTCTCGCTGTTGCCTTTCTTCCTCTTTCCTACGCTCTGCAGACCACGTTCGTAATTTCGTTTTGAGATCGTATTTGTCGGTGACAGGGTTCTTCTCCATAAGAACAAATTGACAATGATCAATATTCTTAAGATCTTCGAAGTATTCCACCGAGTAATGGTACCTGCCAAATCTCAATCAGTGCTCCCCCCACCTCCCACACATTAGATATATTCACGTACCACTTCATCAAAAATATCCTCGTCATAAGTCCATGTGTAACGAGCACCAAAACGCTGGGAAAGTCCTCATCGGCAAACTGCCTCCAAAGGCTCTCGTTAAACCCACTCACACGATCATACGCATCCGCCGCCGACTCCCCATTCGGGATCCGATAAAAGAAGTGTCCGTACGCTGCCCGCTCATGCCACATCCTCTCCATCTCAGCCGTGCACGGTTGAAAATTGCCGAAATCCTGCTCGCGGATCCGCGGCTCCTCGTACACCTTGATTTTGTCTGCATTAGGATGTCTAGACAGCTGTGAGAGTATCCCTTTGGTGGTCTCGCGGGTACGTAGGTACGGGGAAGTTATGATTCGTAGGTTGTCTTCTGGACGGAGGAGCCCCAGAAGTCGTTCTCCAGCTTCGACTGCCTGTAGGAAATTAGCTTAGATGGTCCCAGTCAAGTTAAGTTGGGTTAGACGGGTAGCTAACCTGACGAGTTCCTTCGCTCGTTAATTTCACGCGGTGATCTGGTACAGTTTGGTGGATTGCTTTGTTTTCTTTAGGATAAAAAGGTTAGAAAAGATGAATTCCGGGCGGGACCCAAGAGGAGGACTCAACTATTTCCTTCGCTTTGAGCATGCCGAATGATGACAATCAGCTTATTTCATTTTTTCCCCACCTGTTAGCCCCCTCATCGTTGTAATGTAGGGAGGGAAGGAAACTCACTCTTGGTTTCCCCATAATGTAAAATGCGAGGTCGATTAGATCTTTCGTTTTAGCAGTTCTGAACAGTGCTACCGTGATTGTGGTTGGCTTTTATGCGGAGTTGTGTCGATGGAGGTCTTGCAAGCTCTGCTCTTGCGGATGAGTAAATTACGTAGTGAGTTACTGGTGCCGATATGGTAATGGGGCTTATGGAAGAGTTGAGAACCTTGCTGCCTGGTCGTACCGTAGGTCGTGTGCCAGGTCTCCCGACATGCAGGGCGAGCAAAACCTAAAGAACGCGGCTAAATACTGGTAAGCTAACCGGTATGGCAATCTTTCCCTACGGTACGGTACTTTCAGTGGCAAAGTTCTCCACATAATGTATGATACTCGAAATAGAAACCGTGGGCCCAAGTTACAGTTATTTAACCCTTCACCCGAGAAAACTAATTCCCGTAATTATAGTTGAACCCAGAAAAACCTTTTGACAAAAATTTAATAAACAAATGTCTCACCTATCGCCCGGTGTTAAGCCTTCTATGATACCGGTATGATACCCCACCTCCTCTCAGGCTCTCAGCCCCTCAGCTAACTTATGGCTTCCTCTTTCCCTCCACCCCCCCCCCTCAATTCTCAGCCAGCCACCACTTCAATCAGCTCTCAGCATCTTCCTAGCGAATCATTCACCCGACGGGACGGGCCAAGACATGATGCCTGAAATACAGGCAGACGATACTCTATCCCCGAACCAACAACTGCCCTTCTCTACCGCTCGTGGTCCGCCTTGGCTTCAAATGTTCTACATTGAGGTTATGATAGCAATACTTGTATAGTGACTCCAATGCTATAGGGTGACTTTTCACAGCTTATCGCTCCCCCAGCATACTTCTACTCGGGTACCGGTACCCGTAGAAGCCGGTGGCTAGCAGTTCCGAAGGTTAGAATAGCGCATTCTAAACTGAAACGGATTCAATGCGGGGAGTGCCGTCCGTTGGCCCGAATGGTCGTGCGTACTATGGTCGGGTTTTTGCGGGTGACGGCTGCCTTTCCATCCCTCATGAATCCAAAAAGTAGCGCTTTAACTCAGCGCGCTACCGGTATTATCAATTATTGTGGTGGGATAATTGTCGCTCTTGTACTAGTCGAGATCCGAGATCTCTCATATTCTACCGATCCTCACGCCGGGTCACTCGTGATACCAAACGGGATTTCATTCTATCAAAGCTATAATACTCAGTATCTGATAACAAACATCTACGCTTCTACAGCCCAACTCCCTGCAACCAGCACCCCCGCGATAATCCATGCAGGCCACCACACACACCAGACTACGACTTGCGTCCACATTCCCCACACTCTCCACCCAAACGCAGCTTCTTTGAGGATTTCGCTCAAGGGCTCCCCCCAGTAGAGCGCCACGCCGACTAACGCTGTTGTCGGTGTCAGTCCTTGCAATAACGCCATCCAGGCAGCTCCGACCGTCCATTTACGCTTCGGGGTAGGGTTGATGAATGTAATCGGGGAAGCAAAGACGCCGATGAGGAAGGAGAGTGAAAAGTTAAGTGTTGCCAAGGCTGAGAGGAACATTCCTAATAGGAGGAGCGAAAAGCATTTAATTAAGATGAAATGTAGGGCTGTGGGCGCAAATGACTTTGTAAAGATTGCGCACAGCACCGGTGGAAGAATTACGTTGAGCAGAGTGAAGATATAGAATGCGCTGGTGAAGTTCTACGTAAGGTTAGCTCGGATCCGGTGCCAGGTAGAAGGGGTAAAACCTTCTCATCGAGATTGTTAAATAGATACAAGGGCATAAATCCTAAGAAGTGAGTAGCAACGACGAATGCCATCGACAGAAGCAATGGCCGCTCTTCACTAACCACATCCGGCTGCTCAATGGCGGAAGGTGCCTCCCCCGCAGGCTCCAACAGTCTCTTCTTCCCTTCCGAAACCTTCCCATCACTACTCTTATTCTCCTCCTTGTCATTCAGCCTCCCACTCTTTAACCAGAGCCCGATAGCAGCAATTGTAAAATTGACCGCAATCAACATAGCACTCGGCAAGTACGTGCCGATGCTAACAAACCTCCTCTCGGCCATCAACAGATAAAAGAAGAAACTCTGGTGGAAGTGTTCTAGAAGGTTGTTCAAACTCCTAAACAAGCTCTCTACAGTTCGTCCCAAAGTGACTTCATCATGCCATCCATCTCCGTACGCCTGCAGGGTGATCGCATCGATGTGATACGGGATAAATGAGCTATGGGGACCAGATGCATGGCCCAACCCTTGGTTTACCATCCCACGTAACATAGTTCGTAAACGATCCTTGTACTGGTTGTCATGGCTCCACATCTCTTGTAATGTGGTACGGACACCCATTTGTCCAGAGGCAATTCGTACAGCGGTGTTAATAAGATCTAGGTTAGGTAGTTGGCCGTTTATTCCATCGTACATAATGTGCAGAGACTCAAAGCCTCGTGACGTCGGGTAGTCCACCACAACAACACCCTGAATAGCGCCGGATTTGAGAGGAAGTGACGCCACGGCAGGAGGGGTGTGCAAGTCATGGTAGGCATCAACCCACGCCTGAGGCCCAGCTCGAGAATCGGAGGTAATCAAAAAGATGATATCCTTCGACCAAAGTGACCACCCTACAATCCATTAGCCGCATTGT
>Ga0307507_10003178_pt1 | contig 32541 bp, 6 predicted proteins | sample 7_EM_MG_FD_207223 | JGI IMG/M metagenome (GOLD analysis project Ga0307507, IMG submission 207223) | Populus trichocarpa ectomycorrhiza microbial communities from riparian zone in the Pacific Northwest, United States - 7_EM | ecosystem: Host-associated > Plants > Roots > Unclassified | place... | reverse complement strand
GCTTCGTAAGTAATTAAAGAACGGCGAGCGTAGTATGCGTGGTAGTCATACGATTTATATAGTGAGATCACCTAAATTCAATGCTGTGTGTGCGGGGCTCGCTTAATTTGATTTTCGCAATACTTTCACAAAGGGTAGTAAGACAAGACCCACTAACTACTAGCGCCTCGCTACTACTGGCAAGGACTCCTGTCCGATATAGAACGGTTTATTAGGAATTGTCATGCTTGCAAACAGGTAGATACCCCTAGGGATTAAACCCCTGGATGGTTATGACTACTGCCAGTTCCCAAACGCCCTTAGTAGTATGTTATAATGGACTTTAAATCATTCCCAAAGGACAAATATGGCTATAATATAGCCTTTGTGGTAGTCAACCGACTAAGTAAGTAAGCCATTTCCCTTTCTTACTTTAAGACTATAACCGCAAAAGATATGGCCCGTATATATATTAACAATATTTACTAGATCTATAGCGCTCTTAAGTTAATTATCTCTGACCATGGACCCTAATTTATATTGGACTTCTAGGATAAATTCTACCGTATCCTTAGGATTAAGATTAAGCTCTCTACCGTATTCCACCCTTAGACTAACGGCTAAACCAAGATTATAAACTAGTACCTTAACTAATGACTTCGCCCCTTTATTAATTACTACTAGGACAACTGGTCGGAACTACTACCTATAATAGACTACGCACAGCTTACGCTCCCTTATAATAGTATAGGAATGTCGCTATTTAAGTTAATCTATGGATACAAGCCACGAACATCCTTTGATTGGGATAGACCTATAGAACCTATAACGGCCCGCGAACGCCTTAGCTACGAAGAGGCCTAGATATTCGCTAAGAGAATACACGGAGCCTAGGAGACTGCCCAAGCAATTATAAAAAAAGTACAAGAGAAGAAAGAGGCCGACGTAAACCAATATTGTCGCGAGGTAGACTTCCACGTAGGAAATAAGGTATGGGTGTTAATAAAGAACTAAAAGACCCAGAGGTCAAGCTATAAGCTAAACCACTAAATAGCTAGCCCCTATAAGATCCCTAAGAAGGTAGGGCACTCTTTTAAGGTTAAGCTACTAGAGTTAATAAAGATCTACCCTATCTTCTCTCTAGACCGACTGCGGAAGGCCGCGGACGACCTATTGCCTGGATAGTACAACGACCCCCTACCGCCAATTTAGATTGCAGAGGATAAGGAATGGGAAGTTAAAGAGATCTTAGCAGTTAAGAAAGACCGCGGTACCCTAAAATACCGTATAAGCTGGGTAGGTCACGACGAAGATCCAGAATAGTACCCCGCATTTGATTTTAAGTACTCTCCCTATAAGCTACGGGACTTCCACCTAGCCTACCCTAACCTCCCTGGACCACCACGCTAATTAGAAAGCTGGATTAAATGCTAGGAAGAAGGGGTGGATAACTATAATAATTTAGATAACAATAAGGAGCTCGGACAACGCCTAAGGGTAGGCTTTTTTAGGAGGGGGGGGTGATATAATGGTGCTAGGGCAACGCCACCTGCTATACTTAGTGGACCCTAACTCCTGCCAACCAATCAGGATTTTCCATCCCCGGGATAGAAAATCGCCATTGGCTCGCTTACTACTAGCGCCTTAGCAACCCCTTTATATCTTGCTAGTCTCTAACAGACTTCTTCTTCTCCTTAGCTTAGTATTCTTGTATAGTAGCAATCTACAAGCTTTGGTTTAGAAGCATTTATACGAGCCCATCACATTAATTCGCTTTAGCAAGGGTACTGTGATCTCTCTTGGCACAATTAAGGTCCAAACTCTGTTAGGATATATTACTTTCTATATTATTCCCACAAACACCCCGTTTCTATTCTGCATCCAAGATATAGATAAGTTAGGCGTTAAGCTTAATAACCTTAAGAATATGCTCGTTCAGGGAAAGAATTGGGTGCCCGTTATACGCAAGTAGGGTCACCCTTAGTTGCTCCTTTAACAGCCAGAAAGGAGCGTTACTTAAAGCCATTTAACTGAGTTGGAGTTACATTAACTATACCGTCACTTTGGTCACCTATTAGTTTATAGATTACTTAGGGTTCTTTAGCGAGTAGGTTATAAAGTTAAGGCTAAGATAATTAAGCATCTTATAAAGTACTGCTATTACTGCTAAATGAACCAGAAGTCCCCTGGCCAATTTAAGTTTACCCTTAAAGATAACTACAACTTTAACTTCTATATCATTATTAATATTATATATCTTAGCGGCAAGCTAGTACTCCAAGTTATTAACCACTTAATCTCCTTCTAAGCCGTACGTTTCCTAAAGGATATATCAGCTAGGAACGCATAGGATACTCTTTAATTATACTAGATTAATGTCTACCTAGGACCCCCTAATTAAGTTATTTATAATATAAGAAGGAACTTCTTATCTATAAAGTTTTGGCAATAGGTAAAGGCAATAGAAATTAAGGTTAAGGAAGTCCCTATTAAGGTATATAATAGTGTTAGAAAAGTAGAACAATATTATACGCCATTATAACAAGTATATAAGATTATTTCTTTAGAACTAGAGGGCGCTAGTAAAGAGCTTATCTTACAGATAGCTGTTAAGGCTATTAATAATTCCGCTAGCCCAGATAGGCTTGTACCTACATTGCTAGTCTTTAGCGCCTACCCTTAAATGACTAACAATTCTCCACTATCCCTATCCGTTATGTAACAAGCGGAGGCTATTCGTAAAGCAATAAAAGAGGTGCGACGTCTCTACGCTATGCGCCAGGTCAATGACGCATTAGGAATAAGAAATAGCCCAAATACCTTAACTACGCTTAATCTGCCACTCCAATCTAAGGTACGCGTATGGCGTAAAAAAGGAGGATGGTTAGGCCTATATAAACATCGGGAAAATATTCGCAGGATGAGATTTAAGTAGACTTTGTTTTTCGCGTTTCGCGTAATTGACATGCAATTTGACCAACTCGACACGCAATTGACCAACTTGACACGCAATTGACTAACTTGACATGTAACTTAACCAACTTGACACGCAATTGACCAACTTGACATATTTAAAAGTTAAATAACACGCAGTTGACCTATTTAACAACTTTAAAAGCTAACTGCATATTCCTTGACATGCAATTGACCAACTTAAAATTTAAATGACATGCAGTTAATTAACTTAACAACTTTAAAAGCCAACTGCACATTCCTTGACATGCAATTAAGGTAATGTAATATATTATTTTAAAGTTGTATGCCAATTGCGCAAATAAATTTTTACTATTTTCTTAGCCTGTAGTATGCTAGCTTATAATATATATTAGGATCAAAATAATTTTATATAATCTTATACAATCTTATATAATCTTATACAATCTTATACAATCTTATATAGTCCTATATAGTCTCATATAGGTTCTATGCTAGCTTAGCTGCTTTTGCTATTTGTCCTGGCTTCTATATAATAACGCAATGCGAGTTCCTTCTTTAAGAAAGTTATCCAAGTATAGAGTATTATATTGATCCCAATTAATATAATTATTAATGTAGTACAAATCTGGACAAGAAGTAGCGGCTAGAACAATATACGCGCTTTATAGAATAGATGGCATTAAATAAAAGCGACCACCTTTAAGTACTTTCCTAGTATTTACGCTTGAGCGCGGCCACCTTTTCACCTTAACTATGCCGTGTGTTGGATGCGGCAGTCTATAATTTAATGGCTAAAGCAGCTCTACTATAGCTCCAGTATACTGTATGTATACACCGTACTTATCTAACCTTTTAATATCTAGAACAGTAATAATTAGCTAAAGCTGGCCTACAAGTCTTCTACCTAACGGCGTACGGCCTTTTCTAATACGGTTGCCGTTATCTATATACTCTTGGACTTATACGTAATTACGCCTCTACTAGTTAGAACATTGCTAATTTGGTATATAACGTACTACCTCACTAATTTAGCCCTTAAGGTTAGTTGTATTTTTTCCGTCTCGTTTCCAATAGTGGATAGATGGATGTATTTTAACAAGTAGGCGCTTAACCTATAAGGGGTCCTTCTCTTTCTAGTCCATATTAGAGTTCTAGGCATGTTCGCCTTGTAGCTTTTGCCTACACTCTTAGATAAATACCGCAATGCCGTCTAGAAACCCTGGGATTTTGTAGCAGTTTGCTATATAAGATATATAAAGCCACGTCTTTAACCTAAGACGCCTTTGGATAAGATCTATTGCCCTATCCATGTCTTCCAAAGGCCACTAAAGCTTTGCAACTGCTAAATGCTATATTAGTTAAGTAACCTACACCTCTAGACGCTGGGAAGACTGTGGTACAGAATCACTATTTATAAAAGCTATTTTGTCTTCCATTGCTAGTACTGCTACCCGTCTTAAATTGTAAGAGCAGATTTAAGATAGCGAATCCCGTTTATTTATCAAGTTATAAAACGCCTTAATAATATAACAGTGTCTAGCTTCGCCATTTGCGCCAGTGCAGTACCTATCTACGCATCTGTACAGGCAGATATTTTCCTTAAAATGTACAAGGGTATGGAATTTTAGTATATTAAAATGGCCTATATTAGAATCCTTTGCCTTTAGACGGAAACTTTAAAATACGCCTTTAAGCATATTAATTCGATATAGGGCATGGTGCATATATCGTAGTGTCTTCTCGTCATAGGTGCGATACTAAGCCATAATAACGAAGTCGTATACAGCTCTTGTAAAATGCATAGCATATAGTTCCCTAGACGACAGCAGTGGGGCTAGTATAGCAACAAGTTAATAAACTATGGCTTTTTATTCATTACCTATCTATTAAGTAACTTTACTAAATAATAGATTATTAAACCGTTTTAGCCCTATAAAAGCCGGGACTTGTCTAAAACACTAATTAAGCTAAGCCTCTGTAGATATATTTGTTGTGGTTATCTTTATCCCTCTTCTCTTTCTTTTTAGCTGGATAATATCGCCTACCAGTTTCCGTACCCATTCGATAAGTCGCATAATGATACCCTTTAGAAGCTAATATAGAATATCTACTATTATGCCCTTATAGATATTAAATAGGCAATAGTGCCACGCGAAATATTCTACTGGGTATACCTAGTTGTCTAAGGATAGAAGAATGTTCTCTAGTTGCTAGCGTTTAATCTATCTTCTCGTCTCCTTATAGGTGCGTAGCGGGTATTGTTTCTTGGTTAAGTTCTCGCGCTTTAGAGGGGGGACCTAGCATATAGTGCAGTGCTGTCGGCTTTTAATACCTGTAAGCAGCACTTATTCTTTATAGTCTGCCATTATTCCATATATAATTGGATAACATTGTCGCATAAAATTATCTGCATATTAAAGGTCTACGCCGCTTTCTATAAGATGCTCAATTGCTATTGTATTTTAGTTAATGGGATATAGCGTTAGAATACTAAAGCAGGACTTATATTTAAGTATAGTTCTCATCGCCTTATAATATGCTTTACTTTTTATATTGTTATCCTTTTCTTCAACAACTGGCATAAAGCCGACAAGGATATTTGTGGGGGATATCTGTTGGCGCCAAACTTGTCGGTTAAGATTACCAATAGTAAGATATACGGGCCAGGCCAATTTATTGCCATAGTGCATTATTAGCTAGGTCTTATCAACTGCTATAAGTATAGGAACTACTGTAGCACCGCTAGGAAGCTTGCCTTATGTCTCCCACTACTAGTCACCGCTATATAGCTCGTTGTAGACTTGGTGGTTTTCGGCATTGTAGAGTCTCTTTAGTATATATGCCAGTGTATCTTTGAAGGGTTAATGGCCAATTAGAAAGGCAATTACATTTATAACATCCTAGTAAAGAATATAGTATTCCCTCTGCTTAGAGCCTTTAATGTTTGATTCTACCTTATACTCTAATCGGAGCCATTGTTTGTCTTATATGCTAAATAGAATAGCGGTAATCAGTTCTTCCCATTAATTTACAGATTAGAAGCTGAGCAGGCCATAAAGTAGGCTAAGGTGGGTATCTTTAAGCAGTGCGTTGACGTCTCCCTTTATACAGCAAATGCGGTGCAGCTATATTAAAAAGGCGTAATCAAACTCCAAACGAAAAGGATTATATAGTATACTTTGGCTATTATTGTGTTATAATATAGTAATATCTAAAATTGTCTAGCTAATTTACTACACATTATTATTAGTCTCGCATGAAATTGGTTTACCTGCCTTTATATTCTTAGTTGCTTTAAATATCTCTACTCTAAGTAATGATAATGACGATATGACGCTTTTCTGATGTGGTATACCGTATAGAGGCACTAGATGGGCATTCTGCTTATATTCTACCGCCACTAGAGCGTACTCGTCGGTATCCATGTTTATACTATCTAGTTGCGATCACGCGTTATCTAACCAGTAAGAGTAGTGGAATTGATCGCGAATTATAAGCAGTTGGGCCGCAATAAATGTGTAAGTATTATATCTCTCTTCGCGTACTTTTTTGTAGACGTGTTAGTGGCTAGGCAGCCGCCTTTTACAGCACCATAGGTGTTAGTAAAGGCCGCCGTAACTTTTAGGGGTATAAGAACACCATAGACAGCTCCACTGCATTATTGCTAATTATATATTAAACAATGTGGTATTGTTTCCAGGCGCAAAGAGTGCGTATTATAGTACTAACGGTTAATTGCCAGTATTTAATCTATGTAAGTGGCTTGGCTTTATAGCTGCTAAGAGTATACCTCTTATTTTCTCGCCAGAACTAGTTACGCTAAAGCATAAGTATAACTAGCTTAACACCGAGTTTAAGGACTTAAAAGAGTCTAAGGCAGCTAAACTAGATACTAAAGCACAAGTATAACCAGCTTAACACCAAGTTTAAGGACTTAAAAGAGTCTAAGGTAGCCAGAATAGACGCTAAAGCGCAAGTATAACCAGCTTAATACCGAGTTTAAGGACTTAAAAGAGTCCAAGGTAGCCAAACTATACGCTAAAGCGTAAGTATAACCAGCTTGACACTAAGCTTAATACCAAGTTTAAGGACTTAAAGAGTCCAAAATAGCGGAACTGGATACTATAAACTAAAGACTTAATAGTACCTAAAAAACCTTTATCCGTCTAAATAACAATATACAGTATTCTTAGGCAATGGCTACAGGACCACAGCTATAGCGAAGATATTATTTACCACCAATGTTACAGAGCCTGACGATATTAGCTATCCAGACCTACGGATTCCATTATTTCTATATAAGCCATAGCAAAAAAAAAAGGGAAGATTAAGGGTAGTGCTAGTTAAGTTAAGATAACTAAATAGGTTAGCACTTAGAACTATAATATCCAGTCTTAGGTATATAGAGTTCTAACCAATATCTAACTTAAGCTACCGCCCGGAAGTCTTATATTTGTCATTAGGGTAACACTAGAGGGCCAGGCTGGACGATAGGTATCAGCAACAATATAGATAATTTAAAGCCCGTAAAGTAACTAAATAGAAAGCCCGTGTCTCGCAGGCTAACTGCTTGTCTTTAACGGCTTTTAAAAGTTTATTTCTAGAATTCCTTTTAATATCTCCAGTTTCCTGTTAAATAGACATGTCAGTATAAGCCCATACACTACCAGGGTGCGGAGAGCTAAAATACAGTTAGAGCTCTTCGAATAATTTGCTAAAAAAGAACGGGTTATTTAGGTCAGCCTATAGATCGGCTAGCTTGACCTCAATATCCCACCCTAGCTTGTAAAGATTAGGGCCATCTCCACCTAGTATACCACCGTTAATCTACGTATTAGCATCTCCCTTATTTATAGCGGCTAAAGAAGCTTCAGGTGTCTAGTCTCTAAAAGGCATTATAATGCGGTTTTTAAAAGAGCCCGCTCCGCGCTAGGGTACCAGACGCCATATTGTAGGTAGAGCTTATAGTAGTCGTGCAAGGCGGGATACATTTCTAGGCAGTATACGTTTAGAGAAATTAAGGCTGAGGCAAGCTTAACGTAGCTATATTTTTGAAGATAAAGAGGCTGTAGTGTCGGTTTAGGCGGCTATAAAAGTTTAAAAGATTAAGCGAACAATGGCAGGAAATAGAAGAAAAAGGCACGTAAATAAAAGTACGGTATCACAGGGCTAGAGTGACAATAGCTATATTATAGATAGCTTAACATGCAATTCGGACTACGGGATCTATATATAAATAAGTCCAGCGAATATCTTTAATATAAAGCGTAGTAGCTATGAGTAGAATCTAGGATACTAGTTTTAGGTTACCTATATAATAGATATAACAGCTTACCCAAAAAAAAGTTGCTTTGTTAGTGATATAGCTTAAAAATAGGTTATACTTTAGGTAAAAGGGTATCCTAAAGCCTTATCTTGCGTTTATGGGATAAAATACCATATTATATTTCACTTTGTTTCGTACAATCTTAGACTTTCTATAATATCTTAGATTATCCCCTACCTCTCTCTACTATACACTTTACCTTATCTTGCACTTGTGGGATAAAATACTATATTATATTTTACTTTTTTTCGTACAATCTTAGACCTTTTATAATGTCTTAAATCATCCCCCTACCTCTCTCTACTATACATTTCACCTTACCTTACACTCGTGGAATAAAATGCCATATTATATTTCACTTTTTTATACAATCTTGGACATTTTTTAATGTCTTAGATTATCCTAAACTTATTCCCCTACCTTTCCAGAGCTGCTTCACTAACCAGTTATAACACAAAGAATAGAATTATCAGCTCTCTTATTATTATATATCTAGTCTAGTTACTTAAGTATACCTATTAGGATATCTATTACCCTATCTATAACTCTTTGGCTTCCTATATAATGCATATAACAACTAACATTCTGAGGCTTCTACTATAGATTACACTTGTTTTTATATGCCTTGCTATTTATATCTTGCAATTTTATTCACTTAGTTAGTAGCGCAAATCTTATATCTTATCTCGCCACGCACCTTTTGTTCCGTTTCTTACTCTAAGTCTCGCATTTCGTTCTACTGCCTATATTAAAGCTTACATCTTATCCTACTTCTTGCATTAAGACTCGCATTCTATTCTATTTCTTACATTACTCTTATATCGCTCTTGTTAGAATCCGCTATTGTCTTAAGTTAATACCATTAGCACATCTTCTTATTATAACTGTTAAGATTGTTTTGTAGATTATTTCTAATTGTCTAATATATTATCCACTCCACTGTCTTTATAAGTTACTCTATACTATTCTACATAAAGCTTTCACCCGCTTATAAATATATAGGGTCCTTAACTATAATGGCGGCGCCATACTTAGACTCTAGTTGGTACTTAACCACTACAACTAATAAGAACTTATCGCAAATAAGTGGTCTAAAGCTATAGTAAGGACTCGCGATTAATAAAAAAACATACAAAGAGATCCTCTAATACTATACTAGTGAAATCAACAAAGCGTCTAGCAGTAGGTTGCCAGCATCTAGGCCTATGTGAAATGGAGTTAAGCGCACAGTCTTTAACCTTCTCAACACCAAGTATAGGCACGTGTTTAAGAGATCCAATCTGCTATCAGAGTTCAAAGCTTTCGCTATTACCGCTAAAAAGTCTATATAGCGACACATAACAACCAACAGACGTAAAGGCGTAAAGGTTATAATAGCTAATATTATTCCAAAGCATAGCGCCTTATCTTCTAGAGAGCAGTCTGTTAACTTATCTAGATTAAGGGCAACCTCTAAGGCTGCCTAGGTACTTAGTAGTCTGTCTATTAAAGTCCCATAATAGCCAAATACTATACCTATACCATTCTATAAAATAAGCTTTGCTGTGTATAGTTACCCAGACAAAACGCTATTAAATAGGGCCCCTATTCTATATGGATTTGTATTAAAAACTAAATATAAGCATCTATTATCCGATTCTCTAGAGAAAGTTAATGTATATTACTATAGATATAACAAGCTGCAGGCCGTAATAAGTATAAACTTCTCAGCGGATAAATATAGGGATAGCTAAACTATAGTAGATCTAACCACTAGTACACTAATTCTCAACCATATAAACCTAGCATTTACAGTGCTTTCTACAAAGAAGGCTAGACTTAATATAATTATAATTAGAGTTAAAAATCCCAATCAGATTATAAAGCGTAAAAGACTTTACAACTTATATAAGATTATATAATATTATATAGAATTGTCTAACATACGTTTATAGGTATAAGATTTAATAAGAGTAATTTTAAGTCTAACTCTAACCCTAATATTGCACGACCGGTGCCAACTAGGAGAAGAATAGGCATACCTACCCTAAGTCAAAGTAGTTATGAGCAGTCAATTCTAAAGTCTATGCTACTTATATCTAAGCAGTTAAATCCAAAGCCCACATCAACCCTAAAGTCACTACCACCTATGCCTACTGGTGTATTATTAGCTGTATAGCCGGCTATAATTAAAACTGCTTATAGCTGGACCCATAGTAGTAAAGACTAGCCCCTACTGGATAAATTGGAGCTCTTAAAAGGCGTGGATCTGGATAAAGTGCAAATATTTAAGATAATGCTATGGGATAAGATAAAAGAATAGTATAATAAATAGCTAAAGTCTAATCGCGAAATGTTTATTAATATATTATTTAAGGATATAAATAATAACCCTAACCTAATTTATATTGGGGAAATTAATCTTAACTATATATAGGAGCGCCGCCACTTTAACGCCTTAATTAACCCTATTTCGACTAACAAGGAACCAGAAGATAAGCATAAGAATAAAATTAAGAAGGTTAATTAGAAAGCTAATTACTTAAAGGATGTATAAGAAGCACATATTAACCCAGTATTATAGGTAAAGGCGCTGCGGTTCCTTTCATTTCCATTAACTATTTATAATACTCTTTAAGATACAACCTTCCACTTATACGGCATAAAAAAGGGTAAAGCTATATAGATATATTAGCTGCTTGGTGTTACCTATACTCTTCGCAATTATATAGCCCTAGGTAGGACCTTTCTCGCGGATATAATAGGTTTAGGCAAAATACTTTAAATGCTTTTAATCTAGTACACTAGCGTATTAATAACCAAGATCAACCTTAACTGGCTTAATTAGGAAAATCAAGAAGGTAGAGATAAAAGTCTCCACCTTGCCCCTAGTATGGACAAACACCCACAGCCCCCTAACGCCCAATACCCGAGTCAAATAGATGGCATGCCACAGTGCTATTATATTAAGGGAAGTATTACCAGAAAATTCCTTTACCGGCCAGTAGAACCAACTATATATATTACTAGATAGAATCTACTACCCTAAGCGGTTAAAAACATTAAATTATAGTTTAAAACCTTAAAACTAAATAATTATATTCCTAGAGGCAAACTACAAGTTCGCGTACGCCATTTAGCTTTTATTAGGTCTAGCACAAAGAAGTACAATTTTATAGATAAAGATAAAGACATTCTTAAACCTATAAAATATAAAGGAGAAGGCAAAAAGGTCTAGTAGAAAATAGACCCAAGATCGGCTTCGTATCTTATAATTATAATATTATAAACTTGGGCAATAACCTAGACCGCTTAGGAATAGCATAAGACTATTTTCAATCTCTATAGAGACGGTAGTCCTTATTATATCATTAGTAGGATTCTTGCCAACAAGTTCCATATAGATAGGTTAGAGACAGGTTATCTAATAAAAATGGCCAAATAAGTATACAATAATTAAGCAGTATTTCCTCGCTTCTAACGCCCGGGCCTATCTTATAAGGACGGCAATAGTAAAATAGCCTACTACACCTCTCGACCTTTAGTAGTGTTTACTTCTAGTATGCTAACCAGCGAAGGTTTTATAAGTCTAATTCCTACTTTGGAAATTTTTAGGGCCCCTAATTGGGCAGATCGCCCAAATACAAAATTAATTAATAGTCGCAATATTAAAGCATTAATTAAATATAAAAAGCTAGGAGTAGCTAATCGCTCTTCTCTTCCAAATAAGGTTATTATAGGCTTTAAAGAATGCTCCTCTTTAATTATAAAGATCTTAATTATACGCAGGATAGGGGAAGACCGATAGTTTAATAGGAGGGTGATCAATAAGCTACCACTAGTTGTCTACCAAGACTGCTATATAATAAACGATTTAATATTCAAGCCGTATATTAAGAAGCTCTGGCGTGGAGCATCCCTAGAAGCTTTTAAATAGCTAAATAAAGCTTTTAGACACTAGAAAGCTAAAGAAAGAAAAGGAGAAGAACCTATCTTTAATATAGATCAATTTCTAGAGGGAGCCGGTCACTTATTAAAAATTTTTACCATCTTTCCAGGCCTGGCTAAGATAGGAGATAAGTAGCAGGATACATGGTAGAAGGATAAGAAAAAAGTTAGAACAAAGTCAAGGTGGACAGTTGACAAGTTTCACAGCGAAAAATAAGATAAACCTTTAGACGAGAATCCGCTTTAAAAGAATTAGAGCACAATTGCTAACTCTAGGAAACTAAAGGGAATTATAAAATATATTAATAAAGTACTTAAAAGGAATCCTAATAAGAGACTACTGTTTAGCAGTTATAAACTAGCGGCATATACGCTATTACGCCTTATAAGTTAGCCATTAGACTGGTAGTAAACTATTACTAATAATATAATATAGTATTTCTATAAAAGGCTTGGCTAGTCTAAATATTCAACTATTTACTAGATGGAGTCTAGGACATCCCTAAAAGACTAGGAGGATATCTGCAAAGCGTTTTATATTCCAATAGGCGGTCCTTACTAGAATAACATAGTCTAGTTTCTTATTATTAACCAAAGGGTTAGAGGAGAGGGTCTGAATTTAGTCTCTATATATAAAGTCCATCTGCTTAAACCGGCGACAACGGTAGATATAGAGGTGCAAGTGTTTGGCTAAACTGCTAGATCTAGACAGCTAGCGCTAGTAGTTACTGTGTTAATAACATATAGTACAGATAAGTGGAACCCAATTAATATGGTTATGTTAGCAAGGCGTATAATAACTAAAAGGATAACAATTAACAAGTTCTATAAGGTATTTAAAGCTCAACCTACTTAGCAGGCTGATAATAATATAATAGAAATAGCGTAGCTAGTGTAGTTAGAGCAGCAATCACCTACAATAAGAATATATCTTAGTATAATGCATACATATATAGACAATATGCAACTATTTAATATTTTATAATATATTATCTTAATATTAATTACCGTGTAACTAAACCTTAGAAAGTTTAAATTTGGTCTAGATTAATATTACTCTAGCTATTAACTACCATAATACCTATTAAGTAATCTAGCCTATAACCCTACCAACTCTTATTCCTAATATACATTAACAATTCCTGTTAAGGTGTATCCTCTTTACTAATAGACTGTGTATATATGCCATCTTTATTATTCTAAAAGCCTAATTAGTATATAAGAGGATCCTCCTATAACTAAAAGAGTTTGCTAAATCCACTTTCCTAAAAAGCGTCACTCTCCACAGATTAGGTATCCTGAACGTACTATCCTCTATATAGACTCTTTGGATTCCGGCTTTATATATAATAAGACGTCTATAATGCGAATAAGGACTATATAACAGCTTATGCCAGGCCTGTTTAGTTTATCCTAAATCTACTATATAGGGAAATTAACATCCAACTCCCTCTATATCTCGAATTGTCACAAGAAGCAAAACGGCATCAAAACAGACAAACTAACGTTCACAACTACCGCTTTCATCTGCCGATTGCACAGTTATAGCGTATATACGAAATCCCTAATGGCGAAGAAAAGCATACCCTAATTATTCTATTTAATCTGCCTCCTACCTTTTTCTAATAGGTGCAAGATATCAAATCAACCCATAATATAATGCTGTACTAGAATAATTAACAAACCTAGCTCTATTAAACAAATGTGCTTAATAATAAGGACCAAAACCCCATTGCTATTAAGCCCGTTATACTACAAAATAAAAGAGCTATTATTAATATTAGTACGTTTTAAGCGCACTTAATTAGCCGGCACTAATAGATATAGGTTAATAGACTACCTACTACTTTATATCTAACGGTTCTAAGAATGATAGGGCAAAATATACTGTTATTCATCGTATTCCTACGGACTATAATATTTAATTTATTACAGGCCAGAAATTTGACCTCAAAGACAAGCAAAAGGCAGACTTTTAGGATATATTAGATATATTACAGACGAAACCTTTATATAGCCTATCCGCATTAGAACACATCAATAGTAGTACTATACCGTTAGATTTCACTATCAGGTATTAGAGTAACTAAACAACCTTAAGTCTTCCCCTCATTACCCAGCCCTGAGCCCCATTACGTTACTAAGACTTATTGCATTATTAAGTCTCATTGCATCACTATTAAGCCTCATCACGTCGCCGAGCCTTATTGCATCGTTGAGTCTTATTGCATCGCTGTCGAGCCTTATCACGTCGCCGAGCCTTATTGCATCGTCGAGTCTTATCACGTCGCCGAGCCTCATTGCGTCGTCGAGTCTTATTGCATCGCCGTCGAGCCTTATTACGTTATCGAGCCCTATTGCATCGCCGCCGAGCCTCCTAGCCAGATCGGGTAATTGGATATCGCGAGTGCGACTCCTAGGGGTAGCGGGTTCAATTCTCACTTATTATGTATTAAAAATATTAAAAAAAAAGGTCGTTTCCTATTAAATTAAGTGTTAGCAAGGCTCCAAATCAAGCTTATATTTTTGTATGTGTCTTGCAACGCCTAAAGTCATACATTTAACGAAATCTCAGCACTATATACTTAGCATATCGGCTCTTCTATATTGAGTTTTAATTACGTTGGGCTAGCTCTAAATGGTAAGGGGCAAAATATACTATACCACTACGCTATAAGGACTTTAGAATATGATCTTATAGATTTAACTAAATTATAACCCCTTTCTAAACCTTATGATCAAACCAGATCCTTAGGGATAGATCCCTACAGGAAATATTTGGTTGCAACTTTAGGAGCTCAAAGCTCCTTTAAACTCTAAATTAAATCTAAAGCTTTGTATACGCGCCTAATCAACAACTCCTTATAATATAGCGTCTCTGCCTACCCCAATTACAACACTGCTGCAATTGCAGCTGTACGTATTTTATAACGCCCTTATTCTAACTTTTGTGATCGCAATAGTACTCCTTCCGCGTAGGGTCCGTACTTAGCATACTAATATAGCAAGGCACGACGAAGCCAGTTGCTATACTATGTTAGCATTACAAAAGCTGATAAGAGAACTATAAGTATACAATATTTTCTAAATAGGAAGGTATCTAACTATTAATAGATTTCTATTATTGGAACACCTTATTTAGGTTTAACAGAATATTAAAGCACTATAATACGTTATAAATAAGCCTTATACAGATCTTAGTTTAATTATAGCTATAGAGGTAGACAGCGGAATTAGCTCTATAGCCATAAGGTATAACTTCTAAATAATAAAGGCCTAATAGAAGAGGTATTTATTTAATTGCTTACCAAAATTAACTACGCGTTATACAAAGTCAAATTCTAAGCCTTATCTGGAGCCTTATAGAATGATTAACTTAATTTTAGATTTAACCAAGCCTTAATCCAAAATCTTGGTCATTAGAAATTTGGGGTATCTACCACTACAGTAGCAGAGGCACCTTAAGTTCAACACCATACCAAGTATTACAACTTTCCTGCAGTGACCAAGCAACCCTAAATTAAGGCAATTATAGAACTTACCATACCACTACACCACAAAGGCCCTTAGTTATAGTCTTATAAATTTAATTAAAATATAAACACCTTCCTAAATCTTATAATTAAATATTTCCACATGCAACACTATACCAAGGATTACAATATAATTGCTCAGATATAGCTTTACTATAATATAACGGCTCTACGCTAATTAATTAATCTATAGCTCTAAAATCTAGATCTATAACACTAAAAACAAGCTCCAAGCTACTAATTTTACACTAGCAGAACGAAACTTGGCAAGAGATTTAGGCAGTAAAATTACTGCCAAGAGTTACTACCCAGATCCTGGCCAATAAATACCCATAACTACAATCTTAGTAAATAGTAAAAAGTATATAGCAGTACCGAGACAATGGCAGGATAATATAAGACAATAACAGGACAATATAAGACAATAATAGGACAATATAACACAATAGCAAGACAATAATAGGACAATATAATATAATGCCAGGACAATACCAGGACAATGTAATATAATAGCAGGACAATACCAGGATAATATAGGACAATATAACACAATACCAGGACAATAGCAGGACAATATAAGATAATATAAAAAAATAAAATATAAAATATAAAAAGAGGGAGCCCTAACACTTCCTCTTCTTCCTACCCCTACGGCCCTAGCGCCTAATATAGTGTAATATCATCTATCCGTATAAGCGATAGTATTAAGACGGTTACTTTAAGCAATATACCCAGATAACTGGTCTAGCGCATAGTTTGTATAACATATAATAATAATAGGGGGATCTCCCATTGTTATATTACTAAGCAACGCCTTTAAAGCCACGTTTTTCTAGTGCCCGGAGGTCCTTAGATTATTACAAGACGCTTTATAAAAACTCGTTTCAGCGCAGTGGCTTTAAGCCCCATAGTAGTTATATCTAGCCAGTCTTTAAGAATGTAAACATTCTTAAATAAGGAAGCATCCTTAATAGCTATAATTAAGCTAAGATCCGTATAAGGCTTATTTATAACATATTATAGTGCTTTAATATTCTATTAAACTTAAACAAGGTGTTCTAATAACGGGAATCTATTAATAGTTAGATATCTTCTTATTTAGAAAACATCGCATACTTACAGCTCTCTTATCAGCTTTTATAATACCAATATAGTATAGCAACTAACTTTGTAAAATCTAGTTCATTCCTTAACCATTATCTATAATATAGATAAGTCAATCTTAATCTCTTTAGGTCTTAAAGAATAAGTCAACCTCTAGAGGATTCTGTTTTAATGCGGCTAATAGTCTTGCCGCCACTGTTACAAGTATATATTCCGTTTAAAAATTATTAGTCTTAGGAGTTAAAGCAACTAGAGACCTAGTGACTAGTCTTTTTAACTAATCCTAATAGATTATCTTCCCTACTCTCCTAAGTAAGAACGCCACGCGGATTACCAGCCCTTAAGGTAAAAATATTACTGAGCTAATATAGACCTTATAGATATTAGGGGATAACTGCTTTAGAATCGTAGCATGCTTACCTATTTATATATACCAATTCCATTACCATATCTAGATTCCGGCAAACTAAAAGGGTCTGCTCTAATTTAACCCACTGCCTCTCTTAACAGTTTAATCGTATCTTCTCTTAAAAGATTATACTAAAAGCTTAGATACTCCTCTGTCGAGCCAGATAGACCTAAGATCTTATTAACTTATAGTGGAATATCTCCGTTTTCGCTAATAATATTCTGGCCCTTATTAGGGATATTAAGTATTTCAGTGGAGGTTAGGACCTCCAATTATACTAACTAGGCTCTACCAGTTAAGGGCTAACTAGGCGTTTTAAAGTATTAACAAACATAGTTACTAGTACATATTAAGCTGCCTAGAAGGGATTTATATATATAGAACTATAGCGCCATAGCCTAGAGGCTGCATACGCAGTATTATACGTAGTATAATACAATAGAGATAAAAAAAAAAATTATATATATATATATATAAAAAGTATTAACGAATCTGGGTGCTAAATCGAGCTTGTTAAGACAGAGGAGATATAAAATAAATAGGAGGAGGCTTATAAGTCTAGGTAGTATAGCGGGTGGAGAAGCGTTCGCTAATACGCTTATTCATTTCTTATAAGATATTTAACCGATTATTTTATATATAACTAAACAATATAGTTACCTATCTACATAATCCTGTATATTGGTCTTAATATGTAATTAAGACGTCTTTCCTGCCGCACCTCCCTTAACGCTTCTAGAATTATGGCACTAATAATAGACCTAAGCCATAACACCAAAGACACTCTCAAGCGAGATCTTAGGGTTATAAATAAACAATACAATACAATCTACTATAATGTTGAAATTAAAATGTCGACGCGCGGGCTCCTTAGATAGCCACTACGCTCCCTTATAAGTAAGGTATAAATATAGTAAATATCAAACGAAATCTCCAACAAATTCCTATCTATATTTCTAGGTTTACCTAAGAACCTATGTACTAAATATATTAAACAACTTGCCTAGCGCTACAGCTATAACGCGACGCGTTAAATAAACAAAATGGCTCCTACTAAGCAAATTACAACAGGTAACCCAGTACTCCTATACTCCGCCATCACGTATTATCCACCGGCCGGCATACCAAAGGCAATAAGGCAGGAGGGAACACCAAGGTTATATAGAATAATAACAATACTAATCCGGCGGGCAGCTAACGAAGAGCTAATAATTATCCCTACCCAAAAGCTAGCAACTGGCAAGAATAACGCCCTAAATATACACGTTAATAATCTAAGTTTCAATACATTTATAGACATGCTAGGCTAGGATATTAACTTTAACCCTAAGAGCGAAACGCTTTGCTACTACATTAGTAACAAGATAGCCAGAGGACGAATTCAGCTTATAAATAAAGAGAAATGGCGCAGTGCGGTTAAAGATATATTTCTACAAAAAATAGATAGGTTTTTATTTATAATAGAACAAAGAAGAACAAGTAGGTTACTACTTAAAGTTAATTTAGCGTTACTAACTTATATTTATAGTCTGCGCTACTAGCCAAGAATAATGCAATCACTTACCCTCTATTTCCGCACCCTTGCCTTTACTAGACAACTCGCACTCTATATATACAAGAACAGGTAAAATTAGTAAACGGGTTAATACCAAGGCGATACTCAACCTATAGCTATCCCAAAAAACCTCTCCTAGTCAAAAAAGAGCCCTTACTCTACGCCTTAACCCGCAACAGAAAAGGCGAAGGCAACTATAACCGCAGCATAGATTATGCGCCTTAAAGCCACTACTTTATTTAGAATACTTGCTGGTTTAATAGATTACCATATATAAAGGTAGACAGCTTAATATTAGAGCCCTTTGGCGTGCTATTAGGCAAGGGAGTCTCAGAATAATATAACCTAGGATATTCTTATAACTTATCTAGCATTCTTAAAACGCCTAAGGGAATTAGATAATAAAGCCTAAGGTTTATACCCGTTCTTTTTAGTGAACTTATTAGGGTAATATATGTTAATACTGTCCCTGGCTCGCTCTTAGTATCCAATACCCAATCCTTATATCTATGCTTGCGCTTTCCTTGCCATTCTGCTGAATTTAATTACTGTTACAATACATATATAGGGGATAGGTTGGGCTTACTATAGGCTAGCAGGGTTAACAACACGGAAGAATAACATTAGATATTTATAGTAGAAATACTAAGTATTACATAAGGGTGTAGAATATGGTAATATAACTATATAGAAGTGTTATTGCTGTCCTATATGCCGCCTGTGCCTACCCTAGCATTATCTACACTGGCGAGCTGTATAGATAAGGTGGATAAGCTTCGCTTTAAGCGCAAGACAGGTGTTAAACCTAGTATAGGTAGACTAGAATAAGGTATAGGATCTAAAAGCTAGCGCCCTAGGTAGGTAAAGTGGTTTAATAAGGTACCTCCCTATTAAATTCAAATACAAGCCTTACTAGCCTGCTGCTTTTATTACTGGGATTAACGTTTAACCTTTTATACACGCATACCGTATCTGCTAAGGGATATGCTAATAGAATAAAACAGTTTCGCGTATAATAGCAAATAGTATTAGACAATCTTTAACTATATAATAATATTTTCTTAACTACTAACTTAACGCGAGTTAACAGGTTATAGTCGCGGCTTAACTATAACCAGTTAGAACTAGCAGCTAATCACAATAAATACACCCCTATTTAAGTCATTTATAAGCACTATAGCAATAATACTCCTACCAATACTACCATTAGTCCAATATATACTATACTAGTATATATTCTTTTAAGTTGTTAATCTATATACGCCCTAGATATTACAGAAACAGCTATAAGATAACCCATTCTAGCTATAAGCTATACCTTCTGCTAACTAGGCAAATATAGGAGTGTTACTATAGCAGGTAAACGTAAAAACGCGTTATTAAACACTTAAACTAGTAGCAAGAACCCTACTTTAAGTTAACATAGGATAAGGAAACAAGGATAACTAGTATAATTAACCTTACATCTCTACCTAGCCTACTACTAGGAGTTGCCCACGTCCTAGCTAATAGAAGAAAGAACGCACTAACAGAAAACAAGTACGTGGAACCTAGCTAGAACGAGTATATAGAACCCAGCTAGAATAAGCACGTGGAACCCAGCTAGAACAAGCAATATTATAACTCTAGTCTAGTTATATCTGGGCATAAAAAGGAGTAGGCACGCAATAGACCCTATTAACGTCGAATATAATATATTAAGCTGGCTGACAATATATAGAATGTACATGGCCGCCTTTGGCTAAAAAGGGTATTATCTAATAATGAGAATAGCGACTCTGGTCTAGTTATATCTGGGTATAGAGAGGAGCAGGCATATAATAGACCCTATTAACGTTATATATAATATATTAAGCTGGCTAATAATGTATAGAATGTACATAGCCGCCTCTGGCCAAAAAGGGTAATCTCCAATAATAAGGATAGTGATTGCGAGTCTATACCTACTTCTTCTACAAAACGACAGCGACTAAATATTAATAAATTTACTAAATCTGTTAATAATCTAGCAGCAGAACCAGCTTAGTTAAAGACATAAAGTCCCAATCTTTTGGTTAAGGTAGGTCACACCTTTATACATAACCGGAGTCTAACTATAATACTTAATAGTCTCCTCTACTATTTGGCACTTGGCGAGCCCTAGTAAATAAAACACTCTCTTTACTATTTAACCGCCCACTACTATAAAAAGCAGCATCTTCGCAATATACCTCCGGCTCTCAACAATTGCGTATTGGTTTAAAATACTCTCCTATATGCCCAATCTATACCTCACCGCGTAAATAATTGCGTGCTAGTTTAAAATACTCTCCTATATACCCAATCCGTACCTTACCGCGTAAATAATTATGTGCTAGTTTAAAATACTCTCCCACGCGCCTAATCCGTACCTTATCGCGTAAATAACTAACATTTGGCTTTACATTCTCCCTAATAAGCCGTGTTCGCCTAAACCCTAATATAGCTTTATCTATAAAACAAGTGACCTCCCTCTAATATAGAGTATACTAATCTAGTGTTCGATCTAAAGGGGACCTAGATAGCACTAGGGAAAGTAAGAATAAGTTAGACTATAAAGATGATTTTGACCTAACTGCCGTGATATGGGCAAGAGAAGAGTACCTCTAGACATTATAACAGTGACGTATAAAAGAAAACCCACCTAAGAGACATAAGCCTATATTTGCGCTTTATAGGTCCATTTTACTAGCAAGGCTGGTAACTAACTCTAGGACTTGTAACGGGTATCTTATTAACCTATAGTTTGACCGCTTTCCAGGCCTTATTAAGGATATAATAAAAAAGGCATAGTTAGAAGCTATTTTAAAGCAGCTAAAAGTAGTGTAAAAAAAAGCTAATTGTATTCCTAACCCAGTGTCCGCTCGTAAGGTATCTATATACTAGAAATATTATATTAAATTATCTACTAACAATCTTAATATTATATACAGCTATTTGACGCAATAGGGAACTTTAGGAACTATATAATTACAAAGGCTTATACAGTTATAAGGGAGGTGTATAGGCTAGGGTTCAACAACGCGCCTAAACTAATTATAAAACTACTAACTAATTACAATTTTATTGCGCTGGATTACACAAAGGTATTTTGCTTATGCTATTTAGTAAAATGCTAATAAGAGTTAATAGCTAAGTAATAACCACTTCCGTTCTGACATAATAGTTACTGGCATAGCTGGTATATTTTATAGTAGAGGAAGAAACGGCCTTGCCTAATTACCCTACTCTTGTAATATGTTCAAAAAGCTTACCAGTAATACTATTGCTTTTGTTTTAATAGCAATATATTATACAATTAGGGAGTATAGAACTGGGTCTAAGGGAACAGATAACTTTTATAGCACTATCGTTAGCGGTTAGTGTATATTTGGTATTTTACTACCTATTATTATTCTCTAACCTATTGTAGAAGCCTACGCTAACCTCTTAGGCAGCTAGAACTAGATGTCTAGAAAATAGCAATCTAAAATTTAGCTGCGGCTTTAGCCCGCGGTTATTAAACATACTATAGGCCTAATGCCGGATTAATTAACTATAGAAATTATTAAGGACCCGCATAAAAATAACCTTAATAACCTTATAGCGGATCTAAGCGATAACGTAAGAGAGAGGTTCCTTACAAGCCTTAGTAATAACAAAACTAACGCAATTATTAACTTAGGCTATTTATTGGTGAGCCGGGCTATACCATCTAATCTACCAAGTCTGTCTTAAAGGGAGAGCTCTAGAGTAGGCCAGACTAGTCTACTAAGTCTGTCCCAAATGGAGAGCTCTAGAGTAGGCCAGACTAGTCCGCTAAGTCCGTCTTAAAGGGAGAGCTTTAGAGTAAGCTAGAAAATCTAGGGCCCTATTACTACTATAATATTTGCTAATTCAACTTTTGGAACTAGCTAAGTTTATTAAATTTAGCAGAATATATATCCTCCGCCCTAGTGTACTACTTTGTCCTAAATATAGGAACCGGTAAGCCTAGGCTAGAAAGGTTTAAATCTAATAAGTTATTTACATAATTTAAGCAGTACTATAGCCTTATAGAGGACAGCTATGGCTAGTATAGTAACGGAAAAGCAATATTAAATTTAATTAAGAATGAGGAGCAGTATATAAAGTTTATAATGTATGCTCTAGACTCTAGTATAAAGGAGCCAGTAGAGTTTTTAGTAGGAGATTAGGTATAGGACTTTCTATACTCTTCTATAGGATAACTGCGGCTTCCTTATTATATATACTAGCTCTTAATCTACCTTTCTTTCGGCCTATATCTGCTACTCTTAGTAGCTACTTTTTAGCTATATATATATGCTATACTAGCAAAGCTAAATACTTATAGTATATTATTGTCACAGGGAGAGCAGGGAAGGTCTTATACTTTTAGAATATATTATAAAATAGTTGGGATATTATATTAAATTGTCTAAAATAATATAATGGATTATATAAAGAAGTGTATACAATTTGCTTTGCTAGCCTTATAAATAGCTTTAAAGTAGCCTTTGTTTATTATCTAAAATATACTATTAGTACAAAAGAGGTGGATAGCTCCAAATATAATTATGGTTGCAGGTTGCGTATAGGTTGCGCGCAGGTTGCGCACAGGTTGCGCACAGGCTGCGCGCAGGCTGCGTGTCAAAAAAACATGACATAGGCTAGTTGGTCGAGTTGCCAAATGCCCTTAACTGCGCGCCAATTACGTCAACCACCAACCATTGAGGCCATTGGTAGGGTACCATATTTTGCCGATAAACTCATTATAATTAATAGTTAGACTTGCACTTTTTAGATACCCTATAGACCCACTTAATTCCGCTTAACTATTATTAAGCCCTATTACAGAAATAACAGTTCTAAGCCTTTATAGGATGCCCTAGAGGATACCCTAAAGGAGAACTACAATTAATGTACTCTAGAAGGCGACTATAATCCTAATGCAATTATAGCAGATATGCTGCAACCATAACGCGGTAGAGGTCGCCTAAAGGGATTATAAAATTACTAATACCTTATTAATTTTAAAGAGCAATTTGTTACCGCTATTAAGAGTAAAAACGAGTTATTAATAGCCTTTATAACAGCTAAAGAGAAGGCTGACTTTAAGCTCGCAAAATAGCTCTAAAAGGAAGGCCGTATTATAACTTTAGGAGCTCCTTTTTAAGTATCTAATAAGTAGGAGATTAACGGTCTCATTACAAGAGAAGTCTTTAAATTTAAGAAGTATGACCTTACTAAGTTTAATAGAGTTTATATCTTTAAGTTAAGAATAGTTAACGAGATTAAGGGCAAAGCTACTAACACCCCATTTAAGAAGTTAAGACTGGTTATTTAAGGTTATAACAATAACAGTAAGGAAGTAATTCTTACGCAATCCCCTATAATTTAACAAGCTAGTTAGCGAGTTATTATTGCGCTAGCTCCCTCCTTAATAAAGAATAGAATAGCGGTTTATTTATAAGATATTACTTAGGCCTATACCCAATTAGAGACACACCTTTAGCGCTTAATACTGGCATACCTTCTAGAGCAAATTCGCTACCAATATCCCAAAGATACAATTATAGTTATACTTAAGCCATTATATAGAATCGCAGAGGCAGGAACTTATTAATAGGCTACTTATAGTAAGCACCATAAAGAGAAGCTCTTAATAACTACTTTTACATTTAATCCCTACTTCCTTATCACAACTATAGGAACTCTATTTAGAATTGTTAGCATGCAAACTAATAATATAATTATCTTAGAAGATGACCAATTCTCAGCTCTTAAAGAAGATAAGCTAGTAAAGGCAAATCTTATAGCAAAGCTAAAGGAAAAGCTTAATTTAACAACACCATTACTTTTTAATGGATGCATCCTCTCCCTAAATAAGGATTCTATTGCTTTACGCCAGAAAGATTAAGGCAAGAAGATTAACATTATTAACGTTAATTCTCTAAAGTAAGGATATATAGAGCAACGCGCTTGCGGAGCTTATATTGCTTCTATCTGTTAACCTAAGGCTTTATTTAATCTCTCTATTACTGCTTAACACTAGGAACTAACTAAGGATAATATTCTTGCCCTAAATAAGCGTCTTTCCTAGTAAATAAACTATCTCAATTAGGGACTACTCTACGTGCCTATTAATCTTCCTACTACTAAGCTCTTTGTATTTATTAATGGATTGTTTGCAAATAATAAAGATTTTAGCTCCCAGCTAGGATATAAGATTATTATTACAAACAAATCTATTAGAGAGAATAACTTTACAATCTACGGCAATTTTATCCATTAGAGCTTAACTAAGAGTAAATACGTCACCTAAAGCGTTCTAGCATTAGAGATATATGGAATGGTTGGCGGAGTTAACTGTAACGGGACTAGCCCAGTTACAGTAGGAATGTCTCGGTAAAACACTCGACAGATGAAGTCCGACGCTTTAACCAAATTCTGCCAAATTCTGCCAGCTTAATCGACTTCTGCTAAGTTCTGACAGATCAATCGAATTACCGAAGTCCGTCAAAGACCACGCGCGTACATGCGCACGCATCGACCACTAAGACCCCTGACTATTTAATTACAGGGCTCTCCTATAATTCCTTTCTCTTCTTTACGCAACGTCTTGTTCTCCGCAAGAGCTATATACCCTTAGATTTAAATAGAATTTATATTATTTCTTTAAATCTTCCTTAAAGCCTCTTCGCGCCCTTATATTATATTGCGTTAATACCACTATCCTTAAAATGGTAAACGAACTTAAATCCGCTACGTTAACCATTATGGCCCTAGTTAGGGAATAAATGACTATAATATAACAGTCCTTTACGGATGCCTTAGCCCAGTAATGAGCTATACTAGAAGCCTAGCATTAGCAATTGATTAAAGTAATATATAAAGAACTCTACAACGCTAAAGTATTCGCGTTAGAAACCCTAACAGCAACACCTATAAATAAAATTGAGATAACTGTATGCAAACCTAGCCTATTAAATGCGAACCCTAAACTAGTAATAGTAGCTTAACCTATACCTGTAACAAACCTAGTACTTACTATAAAATTAGAAAAGCTTCCTGACCCTCTAATATTTAATAGAAATTAAAATAACCTACGCCCCTTTATAACTAAGCTCCGTCTTAAACTTTCAATAAACTATAACCGATACCCTACCAAAGCTAGCAAGATTAGCTATGGAATGTCTTATTTAAACAAAGACGCTGTATAAACTATGGACCTATTCTTCTATAATGGCACCTTTGTTAATTTTAAAACCTTTATCTCTCTGTTAGAACAAACATATAATAACACTAGCCGCGAACATACCGCTATTACCAAACTTAAAAACCTATAATAACGGAACCAAGAATTTACTAGCTTCTTTTTGGAATTTTTAGGCCTTATTAGCAAACTGGATTAGAATGAAGCCGCTAAAGTTGCTGCTCTTTAACAAGCTATTTTGGATGAAATTAGAGCATAGTTAGTAGATAGGGAACTGCTAAAGGACCTACCTAAATTTGCTATAATATGTTAATAAATTAATAAAAACCTTTAATATAATAAATAGACTCGTTCCCTGAAGCCAACTATACCTTATATTTAAGACTTTACAAAACCAATATATACCCTAAAACGCGACCCTTCTCTGAAACCTACGCACGACCCTATGGACCTTGACGCCACTCAATCCTATATACCCTTAGGAACCAACAAATGAAGAACTTAAGCCACAAATGGAGAATGCTTTAGATGTGGTAGAAAAGGATATATCTAAAGGAATTACCGAACTCACCCTTTTAAAAAAGTCCGCCGTAGTTCCTCCCGGTCTTTGAATTGCACTTGTTCTTTAAGCCATACTCGCTCCTTAACTTGTACTCATTCCACGAATTATGCCCGATTACCACAAAGCACTTTACCTTCGGTTAACTCGGAAAATAAATTGTCCTAAGGCCAAGTCACGCCTTAGGACAAGAAGTGGAAGAGCACAAGTGTCTAGGCTCTTCCAGCACTGATATATAACACGACTCCCTTAATATACTTGGCGAAATTCAAATACTTAGAAAATAGAAGGAAGTACGAATCCTTATAGACAGTAGAGCCACTAGCATGGGCTTTATTAATACAAACTACGCGAAAACCTAACGCCTAAATTTAAAGAAACTCAATAAGCCCTAAGGCCTATAAGGCTTTAACGGCAAACCCTTAATACATAGCGAATTAACGCACTACGCTCTTGTGAAAATGCAGATAGGCGAATACCTTAAATACGTTTCCCTATTTATAACACCCCTAAAGCAATATAAAATGATACTTGGATATAGATGGCTAAAACGACACAACCCTTTAATTAGCTAGGTTAAAGAAATACTAAAGTTCCGCACAACCTACTACCAAAGTTATTACTTGAAATACTACCTGCCCTATAAATATACACAAGATTATTCAAATTTAATATAATATAAACTACCCCTACCACAGACCCTAAACCAAAATAATAAGGCTATAACTGCCAATTATAATAAAAAATACAAAGATGTTACACCAAAACCTCTTAAAATTTGTATAATATAAGCCACACCTTTTGTTTTGTTAGTATGAAAATAAGACCATGAAATCTTCGCTATAACTATAGAAGATATTAAGAAAGCACTAGAACTAAAGCAATATATTAACCCTTGACCTCTTGTGCCTAAAGAGTACCATAATCTAATTGATAAGTTTAAGAGAAGATTTGCAGACCAACTACCCCCGTATTAGAATGCACACGATTTTAAGATAAAACTTAAACCTAGTATAACACCAAAGTTTGGTCTGCTATATGGTATATTATAAGAAGAACTGCTTGTAATGCGACAGTACCTTAATAAACATCTAGAAAAAGGATTTATTCGCCCTAGTTAATCTCTATTCGCCTTACCTGTACTATTCATTAAAAAGCTAGGAGGAGGCTTAAGATTCTATGTCAACTATCAAGCTCTAAACGTAATCACGATTTAAAACCGATATCCTATTCCCCTAATTTAAGAAACGCTCGACCGCTTATTAAAGGCATAGTACTTTATAAAGCTTGATATAGTCGCTGCCTTTAACCAAATCCGTGTCCATAAAGGAGACAAGAAGTACACAGCTTTCCATACATAATAGGGACTCTTTGAATACCTAGTAATGCTATTTAGTGTAAAGAATAGTCCTAGTACATTCTAGCAATACGTTAATAATACGCTTCGTGAATTCCTTAATGTATTTATTACCGTGTATATTAATGATATCTTAATCTACTCGTCTTCGCTTTCTAAACACTAAAAGCATATCCAAATGGTCCTTAAACGCCTGCGAGATGCGGGTTTATAATGCGATATCAAGAAATACAAGTTCTACGTGTCCAAAGTTACGTACCTAGGCCTAATTATATCCTGTAACGGAATTAAAATGGACCCTAAGAAGGTTGCTGCGGTTATAAACTAGGAAAGCCCTAGTAACGTATAAGACATTTAAGGATTTCTAGAATTCGCAAATTTCTATTATCGATTTATTAATTAGTTCTCAAAAATTGCCTAACTATTAGTAAACTTAACAAGGAAGAACGTGAAATTTAAATAAACTGCTAGATGCAAACAAGCTTTTAATAACTTAAAATAATGTTTTATAACCGCTTTAATTCTTGCCCACTTTAACCCTAACCTTAAATATATTATCAAAACAGACTCATCTAATTATGCCCTAGGGGGAGTGTTATCGCAATATGATAAGAACGGTGAACTGCGCCTAGTAGCCTTTCTCTTCCGAAAGCTTGCCCCTGCCGAATTGAACTATAAGATATACGATAAGGAATTGCTTGTAATTGTTAGATACTTTAAATAATGGCGCCTAGAACTTAAAGGATCGTTATTTCTAATACGCGTGTTAACGGACTATAAAAACCTGCAGTACTTTATAACTATAAAGTAGCTAACGCAGTGCCAAATTCATTGGGCCGAATACCTCTTATAATTTGACTTTAAGATTACATACTAACCGGGCAAACTTAATCAGAAGCCTGATGTATTAATATAACAATTACAAGACCTATCTATGAATGCTTTGGATAAACGGATTACAAATCGATTATAGATCTTATTACCCCCTAAACGTTTTAAAAAACTACGTCCTATGTTCCTAGATACGGAACTTGATAGAAATAAATTAGAAGTTAATAAATGGGAAATGGAAATCAATAAGCTAATGGAATATAAATACAAAAACGATATATGGATAATAGATATAATAAAAGCAATTCAAACGGGAAAATGATAGCATAAGGATATTATACTCGCTAAATACGAAATTTAAAAAGATCGATTATACTATTAATAGAAAATGGTAGTTCCGAATTCCAAACCTTTACAATTTAAGATACTCGGATTTGTACATAACTTCCCTATAGTAGGGCATCCTGGCTATGCGAAGACTTATAAGATTATTTAACAAGTATACTACTAGCCTACAATATACAACTATGTACGAAAATACGTTCGAGCATACAGGATATGCGTGCGTGGAAAGACCTCTTATGTAAAGAAGTAAGGAGTACTTCAACCACTACCAATTCCGATACAAAGATGGCGCGACATCTTAATTAACTTTATAGTCAACTTACCTAACAGTAATAGGTTTATAAATGTTATAGTAGTTGTTAACTATCTTATAAAAATGCGATATATAATCCCCATAGACTTAATTAATATGATATTAGTAGCCAAATGTTTTATTAAGCACGTCTTTAAGCTACACAGACTTTCTAACTTAATAATATCCGACCGTGGAAGCCAGTTCGTTTTAGACTTCTGGCAAGCTCTATGCAAATAATTAAGCATTCAAACACGACTCTTAACTGCATTTTATCCGGAGATAGATGGTTAAACCGAAATTATAAACGCGATTATGGAACAATACCTATAAATATACTACTCCTACCTACAAGATGACTGGGAAAAGTGGCTGCCTTTAGCTGAGTTTACTGCAAATAATACAATAAACGTATTAATAGGCGTGACGCCGTTCTACACGACCTACAGACAAGACCCCTAACTTAAATTCAAACTATAACCTAAAATCAACACGACAGGACCTACAATTAAATAGATTTAGTTAATTGACGCGCACAACTTCGCTAATTAAATGAAGCAGTTAACGGAACTATTACAAAGTGAATTAACGTACGCTTAAACGGTATAAGAATGGTATACAAACAAAGGACAAGCTCCCATATAGGACTTTAAGGAAAATAACATGGTTTACCTAAATATATAAAACCTAAAGACTTAACGGCCCTTAAAGAAACTTAATTAGAAATTTGCAGGCCCATACTAAATTAAGAAGAAATTGAGCCCATATACTTATAAGCTTAAACTACCGACTAAGATAAAAATACATCCAACGTTCTATGTAAGCTTACTATAACCCTTAAAAGACGAACCTATAACCTATAAAGTGCCGCCGCCACCTCCCATAATTGTTGATAACGGTAATGGTTCTTACTTTATTAACTCGATTAATAATATGTAATGGAAAATATAATCTAAAAGATTTAAACTTCTTATTAAGTAGGAAGGATATAAAACATAAACCTAGGAACTCTATAAGCAAATTAAAATTAATGCGCCTTCCCTAGTAAAAGAATTCCACGAAGACTATCCTTCGCGGCCTGCTCTGGCTAGATGGACACGATATAAAGGCAAATAACTGCCACCTGACACGAATATACGAAATATAACAGCAGGAAGCTCGAACTCAAAAAGAACTTAAAAAATATTACAACGTTTATAACACGGTCACGTGACACATAAGATATTAAGGAACTTTAACCAGCGGTTAAAGTTATCTAATTGGTTAGATTCGCCTTGCCAAGACCTACTACAAAGATGTTAGTTCGGCTTACCGCCCTAAACTAAGCTAATAGCGATTTTCCATGCCAGGCATGGAAAATCCTAATTGGTCCATTTAACAATTAAAACTGGTAAAACTCTACACTGCCACCTGACGTAAAAAATATATAATATAATAAAAATAAATTCTTAACCAAATTAAATTGTTTTTGGACCTTCGGCCAAAGGGGAGGGTACTATAACGGGACTAGCCCAGTTACAGTAGGAATGTCTCGGTAAAACACTTAATAGATAAAGTCCGACGCTTTAACCAAATTCTGCCAAATTCTGCTAGCTTAATTAACTTCTACTAAGTTCTGACAGATTAATCAAATTACCGAAGTCCGTTAAAGACCGCGCGCGCATGTGCGCACGTATCGACCACCAAGACCCCTAACTATTTAATTATAGGGCTCTCCCGTAATTTCTTTCTCTTCTTTACGCAACGTCTTGTTCTCCGCAAGAGCTATATACCCTTAGATTTAAATAGAATTTATATTGTTCCTTTAAATCTTCCTTAAAGCCTCTTCGCGCCCTTACATTAACATAGTAATTACAATTGGAACTACCCTAAAGATAATTATAGATTAACTTAAACTCCCTATTATCCCTATAATCGTATGCACCAACTTATATTCCCTCTATAAGTGTTTAGTTAAGCTTGATACCATAAAGGAGAAGTGTCTTATAATTAATATTATAGCGCTTTAGTAATCCTATAAGTGTTAAGAACTCTTTAAGATCTGGTAGATTAATAGCCAAGACAACCTAGCAGATGTAATAATAAAGGCAAACCTAAACAAGGCACTAGAGGCGTTTGTTAACACAAATACTCTGCGTATATAAGTTAAAGGTTGGGTTAAAAGGGAGTAGGAGATATAGCAATTTAAGAGCAGCCAATTAGGATTTTCCATGCCCGGCATAGAAAATCGCTATTAGCTCGCTTATAATTAGCGCCTTGGCGGCCCTAATATAATATCTACCTATAACTCTAAGTAAGAAAGCACCACGTGCTAAAAGGCAAATTTTAGGACAGTGAGACTTATATTACAGTGGCAATAGTAAGTAAGGAGGATTGATATTTATTACGCTAGTTAAGCAGTATTTATATATAGATGGCAACCACAAAAGAAGAGTTGCCAGTGTTGGGAATTAGGTAAGCGGTTGTTACGTAACGCCGTGGCACTAGCGTAGCGAGGAGTCTTAAGCTCCTTACTCTTCCTTATTCTAATAAAAGAAGCTATTAACCAACATCACTGTAACCTACTCGAGTAGTCGTTATTGGTAAGTCACCCTATATAACCAACAATAATAAATTCTAAAATTTTATAATTAGCCTTTTATACCTACTTTAAGACTCCTATTAAAGTTTTAGAGTAATAAACTTAGCCATTATTAAGATATTAAGTTTTAGCCCCGAATTTTAAGTTAAATTCCTATATCTCTAAAAGTACTTAATAAGAGTCTTAAAGTAGGTATAAAAGGCTAATTATAAAATTCTAGAATTTATTATTAGGCCATTGTTAAGATATTAAAGCACTAATTTTCTAATTTTTGGTGGTTTTTGGGGTGTCCAACTAACTGGTGTGTCCGACTGAGTGGTGGAACACGTTATATATATTATCCCTTAGCACGTTGGAATTGGTCCTATGCTTATTAATAAGAAGTAGCTAATAGAATCAATAGGATTAAAGCTCTGTAATGTCACGGCACTAACCTGACGCGTTGTTATGGCTACGCGTATGTATAAGCACGGACCTGACCCCTGAGCAACACGTATATATACCTGCCTCGTCTCCTGTACATAGATCCTCACACGACATCGTTTGTCAATCATATACAGTCACCTTGTACCTTGGCCCTCTGCACGTACTGT
>Ga0307507_10003177_pt1 | contig 32562 bp, 8 predicted proteins | sample 7_EM_MG_FD_207223 | JGI IMG/M metagenome (GOLD analysis project Ga0307507, IMG submission 207223) | Populus trichocarpa ectomycorrhiza microbial communities from riparian zone in the Pacific Northwest, United States - 7_EM | ecosystem: Host-associated > Plants > Roots > Unclassified | place... | reverse complement strand
CCCAGCTGTAAAGCTAGCTAAGATTTAAAATAAGTGCCTAAGAGCAATAGCAGGGGTATATAAGGCAACTCCTACCTTAGTTCTTGAAACTAAAACCTCTATACCCCCGCTAGATCTCTACCTAAATGAAAGACTTGCAAACTTTAGGTTTAGGCATAAAGAAAAGTTAGTTACAGAGGCTTGCGTATAGATATAGGGGAAACTAGCCTAAAGACAAAGATAAAGATGGGGTCAAAACTAAAACGGAAATATATATATAGAGGGAGAGAAACGGACCTAGTGGGTAGAGGAGTGGAGGCAGTAAAAACAAAGGACAGAGATGCCGCTTCTAGTAAGCTGGAAGAGAAGATGGGGAGCTAATCGGCCGAAATGGGGGCTTATAGGGGTAGGGCCACTGTCAGAAGAACCGCTAAAGATATATAAGGAGCTTAAAAAAGTAGAAAGCTTAGTTTTAACGCAGATACGGATGGGATGGATAGGGCTAGCGGCCTTCTTAAATAAGGCTAGGGTACTAGACTTTCCCTCCCCTATATGCTAGTACGGCCAAGCCGAAGAGACGGCGTTATATATTATAGCCTACTACCCCCGGTTCGCAGAGCAGAGGCAAGGGCTAGCGGTAGGCTGCCCGGAGGTTAAAAAACTAGCTAGTACGGCCAAGGGAGCAAAACGGCTCGCAAGATGGTTCCTACAACTGCGGGTCCTACCACAGTTCCACTATGCGGAGGAGCTCCTGCGAGAGGAGGAAGAGAAAGAAAGGGGAGTAAGTAGGCTAGCTAGGTGAGAGGCTTGCTAAATAGAAGGAGTAGGCATCTGCAGACGCCTTTTCGATACTTATAGGCTGCGAAGTAGACGGCAGAGAGTGTATAACAGGCCAAGGAGGGGGTTTTTTGTCCCGTATCGGGTTTTCCCATTATGTAAAATAGGAGTACCGCATAGCCACAGAGCTAAATCGGTGTAAGATCAATAAATAATACTTATAGAATATTACCTTAAAATTTAGTATTCTAAAGGTTTTAAAAACCCAAGAGTAGATATATTTAGTAAAAAGGTGGAGTTGTAAAACAATAAGAAACTATTAGGCGCTATATTACAAAAAGACAAGGATGGGTTAATTAGGTATAATTATCTAAAACTAGCAACTATAATTAAAAAAGGACTAGAATAAGTTTATAAGACGCTAAAGAGCAAATAGTTATAAAGAATTTAGGAAGTACAAAAAGAGGATCTAAGATACGAGAACTATATTAATAGAGAAGCAATATATATACCAAAATTAGTAGCAAAGGAGTTTATAAGGGAATTCTATAAGGCAATAATTTAAGGATATAATGGAGCTATAGGCTTAGTATTAAGACTTTAAGAGGAGTACATTATTAATAGAATCCAGGGGTTAGTAAGATAAACTATAAAAGAATATCTAGATTACTAAAAAAAATAAACCGATAAGGTATAAGCTATATAAAGGGCTATAACCTATTAAAGTACTAAAAAGACTATAGGAGGTTATTATAACAGGACTAGCCTAGTTACAGTAGGAATGTCTTGGTAAAACACTTAACAGATAAATTCCAACGCTTTGATCAAATTCTGCCAAATTCTACAAAGTCGATTAAATTCTACTAAATTCTGCCAACTTGATTAAATTCCATCAAATTCCACTAACTTGATTAAATTCCACTAAATTCCACTAATATAATGGAATTTGGTTGAAACCTATTAAAATCCACGTGGGCTTATACTTACGCGTCTACTGCTAAGACCTTAAATATTTAGTTATAAGTTTCCTATATTCCTTTTTCTTCTTTACATAACGTCTTATACTTAGCAAGAGCAATATGCCCTTAGGTTTAGATAGAATTTATATTATTCCTTTAAATCTTCCCCAAAGCCTCTTCGCGCCCTTATATTATATTATATTAAAACAACTACTATTAAAATAGCAAATGAACCTAAATTACCTTTAATAACTATAAGCATTATATCCCTAGTTAGGGAACAGTTAACTATAATACAACAGTCCTTTATAGACGCCTTAGCTTAGCAGTGGGCTGTACTGGAAGCCTAGTATTAGTAATTGATGGAAGCGCTCCGCAAAGAACTCTGTAATGTTAAGGTACTTATATTATAGACCCTAATAGCAATACCTATAAATAAGATTGAAATAATAGTACCTAAACCTAACCCGTTAAACGCGAATGCCAAACTAGTAATAGTAGCTTAACCCCTATACGTAATAAACCTAGCACTTGTTATAAAATTTAAGAAATTTCCTAATCCTCTAATGTTTAATGGAAACTGAAATAACTTATATCCCTTTGTAACCAAGCTTTATCTTACACTTTTAATAAACTATAATTAATACCCTACTAAGGCTAGCAAGGTTAGCTATAGAATGTCTTATTTAAGTAAAGATGCTACATAAACCATGGATCTATTCTTCTATAATAGCACCTTTATTAATTTTAAAACCTTTATCTCTCTGCTAAAATGAACGTATAATAACACTAGCCGCGAATATACAGCTATTACCAAACTTAAAAACCTATAATAATGGAACCGAGACTTTACCAGCTTCTTTTTGGAATTTTTAGGCCTTATTAGTAAACTAGATTAGAATGAAGCCGCTAGAGTCGCTGCCCTTTAATAAGCTATTTTAGATAAAATTAAAACCTAGTTAGTAGGTAGGGAACTGCCAAAAGACCTATCCAAATTTGCTATAATATGTTAACGAATTAATAAGGACCTTTAATATAATAAATAGGCTTATTTTTTAAAGTTAACTATACCTTGCGTTTAAAACTTTATAAAACTGGTATATACCCTAAAGCGCGATCTGTTTCTAAAACCTAAAAGCCCTATATATAATCCTATGGACCTTAATACCACTCGATCTTATATACCCTTAGGAACTAATAAACAAAAAACTTAAGCCATAAATAGAGAATGCTTTAGATGCGGTAAAAAAGAATATATTTAAAAGTATTGCCAAACTTACCCCTTTAAAAAGGTCCGCTGTAGTTCCTCCTGTTTCTTAAATTATACCCACTCCTTAAGTTATACTTATTCCTTAAATCGTACCCGCTCTATAAATTATATTTAGTCGCCGCAAAACATCTTGCCTTTAGTTAACTTAGAAAACGAATTATTCTAAGGCTAAGTCGCGCCTTAGGATAAAAAGTGGAAGAGTATAAGTGTCTAGACTCTTCTAGCGCTAATACACGGCATAACTCCCTTAATATACTTAGCGAAATTTAAACATTTAGAAAATAGAAGAAGGTATAAATCCTAATAGATAGCGGAGCTACTAGCATAGGCTTTATCAATATAAACTATGCAAAAACTTAACGTCTAAACTTAAAGAAACTTAATAAGCCCTAAGGCCTATAATGCTTTAATAGTAAACCCTTAATATATGGCGAAATAATATACTACGCCCTAGTAAAAATGTGGATAGGCGAACACCTTAAACATATCTCCCTGTTTATAACACCCTTAAAGCAATATAAAGTTATACTTAGATACAGATGGTTAAAACGACACAACCCCTTAATTAGTTAGGTTAAAGAAACACTAAAGTTCCATATAACCTACTACTAAAGTCATTACTTAAAAAACCATTTACTCTATAAATATATACACAACTATTTAAATTTAAAATAATATAAATTGCCCTTGCTATAAACCTTAAGCTAATATAATAAATCTATAACTGCCAATTATAATAAAGAATGCAAAGATATTTTGTTAAAACCTCTTAAATTTTATATAATACAAGCCACGCCTTTTATCTTATTACTAAAAAGACGAGATTATAAAATCTTTACTATAACTATAGAAGATATTAAAAAAGCACTAGAACTAAAACAATACCCTAATCCTTAACCTCTTGTGCCTAAAGAATACCACAACCTAATTAATAAGTTTAAAAAATAATTTATAGACTAACTAGCCCTATACTAAGAGAAGCACGATTTTAAGATAGAACTTAAGCCTAGTATAACACTAAAGTTCAGTCCGCTATATGGTATATTATAAGAAGAATTACTTATAATGCGATAATACCTTAACAAGCATCTAGAAAAAGGATTTATTTGCCCTAGTTAATCCCTATTTACCTTACCCGTACTATTTATTAAAAAGCTAAAAGTATTACGGACGCTTTAAGTACGATATTATAACTACTTGGAGAAGAGTTAGAGGAAGCTAGTTGGTTAATAAGGGCACGGTTCAGAATGGAACTAGTGGAACTATGTGACAAGGAATAGTAACCAAGGCTATATAATATTGTACGTAGTATACGCGGAGTACGAAGGGAACGTATATATAACATATATATTACGTATCTTACGTATAAGGAGGATTTCTTAGGAGTATGGATGTGTATTTAAAGGACTACAGTCCCTACCTAGATAGTTCCTTTCCTTGTAGTGAATCTTAGAATACAATTAGAGTTAATCTGTTAGGCAACCACTCCACCAGCTGTTATTTGTACTTATTACATTGTTAACTTCCTGTTTACCTATATACTAAGCTTATTAGCGAGTCTACCGTGGTATTTCCCACAAGGCTTCGTTATACATTCACTACTAGGTTACGGTATTAACAAAGTCGAATAATATGCCACCAAAAGCACCAGTTACGACGCTATCTATGGCAGCTATAACTTTAGGGTTTAGAGGAGACACCAGTATAAGGGATATGGATTCACAGCTAGTTATAGTGGGTTAGTTATAAGAAATGGTTAATCGGTTAACAGATAACAACCAAATACTTAAAGATAGAATTAATGGAATTGGAGAAGCTAAGGTTAAGCTACCCTTAATTAAACGATTCTTAGGAGAGAAGTTAAAACTTAAAGGATTCCTTATATAAATGCACTTTAAGGTCATACAAGAAGGAGTAAAGCTGGCAATACCTATGGACCAAGTAGCATATGTAGGACTATTCTTGATAGGAAGAGCACTTAAGTGGTTTAAACCTTACCTTACCAAAATCCAGATAAATGGAATAATAACTACTAACTAAGAAGTATGGTTTATGTTTACTAACTAAAACAGGTTTATAGAAAGGTTAACGTAAATGTTTAGAGACCTAAAAGTAATAACTACAGCTAAACGAAAGCTTTAGAACTTGGTATAACGCACTTTAGCAATTAAGTATATAATACAGTTTTAGACACTTGCAATATAGGTTAAGTAGAATAATAAGGCGCTTATGGCACAGTATAAACAGGGACTTAAGGCTAAAGTCTAGGACGTAATTATTCTAATAGAAGATGCGGAAACTCTAAGAGAGTTAATAGATTAGTTAATTAAGATTAATAACAGGATCTATTAAAGGGAATAAGCTAAAAAAAGGGCAGGATAAAGTTCTATAGTTATATAAGGCATAGAGCACGTATTGGCAGACATAGAGTTATAAACTATAGAACGGTAGGCTAGAGCTAATAGACCTAAGCGGTACCAAAGAATTTAAAAGATGGAATAAGAAACTATGGAAACCTAAAGGTTAAGGATAGAGTAATTATAGGACTAAGGAGCAGAGGCTAAACCAGGGATCTTATTAATAAAAGATGTTTAGGAGGACTCTATAATAAGAAGAATGGTTTAAAAAATGAGCTTATATAAATTGTGGAAAACAGGGTCATTTTGCTAAAGACTATAGAAGTAGTTAGAGTAACCACGTAGTAAAGGGCACTAGGTTATTAGAGTACAATAGTGCGGATATAGGAGTATTGCGCGGGACCAAGGAGTGTTCAATTAAGCACTTTATATTTTGTTATAACAACGCATACTAAATTTATAAGGACGCTAAGTATGGCGCAAGCTATTAGCTACAAGAGCCAGAGTTAAGAGGACTTAAGGGAACTATAGAGTCAGATAAAGAATAGGATCGACTCTACGAGCTAGATTAAGATGTTATAGCAATATACGGATAAAGATTAGTAATAATAATAATGGAGTCGGAGTACTTATTAATTAATAGCGACGAGGACAAATAGGAAGCTAACTAGGGGCACCCTAACCTTAATAACGCAACAGAAGTAGAGACTGAGACCACTATAGAACGCGGTTTAGTAACGGGTATTATAACACCGTTAAATATGGCATCTATTGCTTTATAAGACGGAAGGAGTAATATCCAAAGACGATTAAGCAAGTAGATAACTGCTAGTGCTAGCTTACTACTTAATAAAGGCAAAAGGCCATAGGCTTAAGATTCTTAAGAAGAGATAAAAGAGGCTTAAGATTCTTAAGATAAGATAAAACACACCTAAGAACCCACAATGGACGAGAACCAATGGGAAAGGGCAGCAGCTTAGTTTAAAGATAAACGAATAAGCATGGGATAAAGATTCCCTAAGAACCAAGATTTTAAAGAACGAATAAGGTCTATAGCAGTTTTAGGTAAACATAGTGTTCAGCCTAAAGGTTAAAAGGTTAATATAACGATTAAGAAGTAAGACGACTTTGAGGATTCTTTTAGAAGACAAAAGCCAAAAGAAAGTATGGATGAGTTTAGGCAACGAATTATTATATAGCAAGAACAAAAGCTAGATTAGAGATTAGCTATGCCAAGACGTATAAAGGATAGAGCACCTGTGTAAAAAGTTATAAATAGGCCGACGGTAGGAATGCTAAGAGCTAAGTGGTTAGATAAACTGGAATAAGAAGAGGATCTAGGGATTCTAACTAGATTTGCAGAACAACACACTAAAGGTTATAATAATGTAGTAATAAAAAGATACTTTCTTACGGATAGATTGTATACACTTACTAAGCTATACCGAAGATGGTATAAGTAAAGAGGAAATAATAAGTGGAAAGATTTTTGTATGTAGTTAGATAAGAAAGTTATACTAGACTAAGCGTTATTTAAGAAATAGATAAGCTATATAAAAGGGGCGTTAGTTATAACGTTAAAGAACCTAGAAGAATAGGCCGTAGACTAGAGAGAGATAATGCAAATATTAGTACCAGCAAACAACATGGCAGTATTTAGAATAGTATAGGAGAGGTTTAAACTTAGGGATAATAATAAACTAAGAGTTAACCTAAAGCACCCAGAACATTATACGTTGGCGTAGATTGTATATGTGGATAATATATATAATATATATAGGACACCTAAGGACAAATATCGCAAATATCTAATAAGAATATATTGGTTAATAGATAAAAGGCGGTATAGGAACGCAAAATATATACATAGTTAGTACCTAGTGGAAATTTAAGAACTAGGGGACTTAATACTTTAACTAGGAAGATTCCTTACGGAAGAATGCCTGGATGGATAATAGTAGTGGGAGTGCCTAAAGAATACTTATCTATGGTATATTAAAGAAAAGAAATAAACTAAGTATTGGCTATAGAGGGACCAAGTATAGTTAAGATTAGATAACTAATAGTTGGAAAAAGCGGAGGCCTACAGAACTAGAGGTAGCCAGTGATAGAGCCTTAGACCCTTAAAGGAATTATAGGATAATACCTAAACCTAAGAGTTAATTAGTAAGATTAAAAGTTTAAAGCATTAGTAGATAGTGGAGTAATAAGGAACTATATATTACTAATAGTGGTTAAAAGGATGGGGTTACTGTACAGACATAAAGAATATCTATACCTATTAATAATGATTTTAAGAGATCCGATAGCTTATAGAGGAGGTATTATTAATTTTAAAATAGGACCTATTTAGCTAACTATTAAAGGAAGACCAGTTAAGATGTCTTTTAATATCCTACTGTTGGGAAAGGATAAGGTGATACTAGGAATGCCTTAGTTACAGGAGTACGATCTAAAGATTGATTGGGTTATAGGTTAGGTTAATATTAAGGATACACAATAACGCAGAATATGATAACAAACCAAGATAGTATGGTATTAGGTTGGAGTAACGTACGAAGAGACTAAGCGAGGCTTAAGTTATATACTAAAAAGATACCATAAGTACGGCAAAAGGTTATAGAGCCTAGAAAGTGAAAAGCTGTTAAAGCATATAGTATAGGACTATAAAATAGAGTTGGAACTAGGAATGAGTCCAAAGTTCTTTTTAATCTATAATCTTACTGAAACCGAATTAATAGCGCTTAAAGAGTTTATCTAAGAAAACTTATAAAAAGGATACATCAGACTATTGTAGTTATTAGCGGGATATCCAGTGTTATTTATCCTAAAGAAAAATGGAAAACTTAGAATATGCATCAACTATAGGCAGTTAAATAGCATTATAAGAAAGGATAGGTATCCTTTACCCTTAATAAGCGAAATCTAAGATAAGATAGGTAATGCGTAAATCTTTACAAAGATAGATCTAAAATAGGCGTACTATTAGATCAGAATTAAGGAAGGTAATAAATGGAAGGCAGCCTTTAGGTTAAAGGAAGGACTATATAAACCATTAGTAATGTAGTTTGGGCTTATAAATGCACCAGTAACGTTTTAGAAAACAATTAATAGCGTATTAGGGGAACACCTTAATAAATTTATTATGGTATATTTTAACAATATTATTATCTACTTAATAAGCGAATAGAAATATAGAGAATATATTAAGTAGGTCTTAAAGAGACTATAACAAGAAAGGATGCCAGTAGCAATTAAGAAATGCAAGTTCTTTACCAGGAAGACCGATTTTGTTAGATTTATTATTAAACCAGGTAATATTAGCATAGGTCTAAAGAAAGTAAAAGCTATAGTAAATTGGCAGGAACTAGAGAACGTTATGCAGTTAAGATTATTCCTAGGGTTTTGCAACTACTATAGAAGGTTTATAGCATAGTAGTTAAAAAATATTAAACCATTTATAAGACTTATAAAAAAAAAGGAACCATGGATATAGGGCAAGGAGCAAAAAAAATTGTTTAAGAAACTTAAGAAGTTGTTCACCTAAGATATAATCCTTAAAATTTACCAACTAAAGTTAGACATAGTTATGGAAACGGATGCATTAGACTTTGCATTAGGAGTATATTTATTAGGATAAATAGTATCTAGTAGCGTACTATAGTTAAAAGATAATACTACTAGAACTAAACTACGATATCTATAACAAGGAGTTATTAGGTATAGTTGCAGCACTTAAGGAATAAAGAGTATTCTTATAAGGTACAGAGAAACTATTTATGGTTAAGACGGATTATAAGAACCTAACAGGGTTCCTAACAATAAAGGAACTTAATTATGGACAAGTTAGATGGGCGGAAATGCTTACAGAATATTATTTTGAGATTTAGCATACTAAGGGTACTAAAAACGCAAGAGCGGATATACTTAGCAGAAAGGTAGAACTACAAAACGATAAAAAACCGTCAGGCGCTATGTTAAGAAAAGACGAAGACGAATTAATTAGATACAATTACCTAAAACTAGCGGCTATAAAAGAAGGACTAGAACAAGTTTATAAGACGCTAAAGAGCAAATAGTTATAAAGAATCCAGGAAGCATAGAATGAAGATCTAGACTTAGAGTAGTATAAGCACTAAGAAGCTATATATATGCTAAAGGCAGTTGCAAAGGAGTTTGTAAGAGACTTCCATAAGGGAATAACTTAAGGACACAACGGAGCTATAGGCTTGGTGTTAAGACTTTAAAAGAAATATATTATTAATGAAATCTAGGGGTTAGCAAGATAAGCTACTAAGGAGTATTTAGATTGCTAAAGAAATAAACTAACAAGGTATAAGCTATATAGAGAACTACAACCTATTAAAACACCAGAGGGACTATGGGAGGTTATATTACAGGACTTTATTATAAAGTTACCAAGGTTAAAGAACCCTATTACTAAATAGGATTATAACGCAATCCTTATAATAGTAGATAAGTTAACTAAGTAGGGCTACTTTATAGTATGCACAGAAGAAATTTCAGCAAAAAATATGGCTAGAATCTATATTAAAGAAGTATTTGTAAGATATAGGGCACTAATAAAGATTATATTAGACAGAGATCTAAGATTTATAGCAGCATTTTAGGAGGTATTCTTAGCCGAATAAGGGGTTTAAGTGGCAACGTTAATAGCATATTACTTATAGACAGATGGTTAAACGGAGAGACTAAACTAAACGCTGGAACAGTATTTAAGGCATTATATTAATCACGCGCAGAATAATTAGGTATTGTTATTACTAGTTATACAATTTGCATATAATGCAATACTATAAGAAGGGATAGGCAAATTATGGGTATAAGCCAAAAACATTGTTATCGCTACAATAAGTAAAGAAAACGAGTAGCACAGCTAAATAAAGAATAGAGAACTTGATGAATCTTTATACACACCTTAAAGAAACAGCTAAATTAGTATAGAAGAGAATAAAAAGGTACTATAATGCTAAGAGATCTAAGGGACTAGATCTTAAGGAGGGAGATAAAGTATAGCTACTATATAAAATTTTTAAGTGTTAACAACCAAGTAAGAAGTTGGATTACGTTAGACTAGGACCGTTTACAATTAAAGTAAAGATCTTAGAAGTTATATACAGACTTAACTTACCGGAGAAAATGAAGATCTACCCCATATAGCATATTGCAATATTAAAGCCAGCATATAGGAATGTTAAGCTACTAGTCTATAAGGCAGATATATATAGAGGCCAAGAGGAGGATAAATGGGAAGTTTTAAAAATTATTAGTTATAAAGACATTAATAACAAAACATAGTATAAGGTAAAGTGGATAGGCTATAATAAGACTACCTAGGAACTACTAGATAATTTAAAGAACGCTATAAAAAAGGAATAAGAGTATTAGAAGAAAACAGGTCAGGCAGTATTAATAAAGAAGGATTACTAAAGAACGAGTTACCTAAGGAGGACCTAAGAGGAGCACCTACCAAGGTATTTAGAGTTGTTTCCCTCTCTATTGGAAGAGAATCCGTTCTTTTGTCGCCAAGTTCCTAAAGGCCTTATTCTATAAGTTTCCACTTCTTAGAACACACCTTCTTACGCATCTTCTTAAGATAACGTGTTCCACCACTCAGCCGGACACACTAGTTAGTCGGACACCCTACTAAAACCGATACGCGTTTTGATTAATTGCTCTACCACAACAAAATATAATGAATTGAAATCTAGCCTATAGCTTCTCTAGTTACTAGTACATTAACGCCTGTTATAGCCTTAGATATGGCAATTTGAGCACGTTAGTGGTGCGCGCTAGCGTACCTAAGTAGCCTCTCTCTGAGCCTCCTCCACCTCTACATTATCCAATGCCTTAATTAAGCGCTGGCCCTTCTGGGCCTATAGAGCTCCTCCCTATATAATATACCTTTGGCGCTACTATTGCTTCTACTTTCTACGTTAATTAACTGCGTGGAGCTCTGTATTCTCCTTTGCAAGCATTACTGCTAAATATATAGCGAGCTGGCAGCCTTTAATAAGCTAGTTAACTGCCTGGCTAGTAGGGCTCTATAACTGGCGCTAAAGGAGGTTATGTATAAGCCTTACCTACTGCTCTAGCTAAGTAGTAGTATGCGGCGTTTCTAACGTCCATTAAGGTGCTAGGCCGTTAGCTATGCCTAGTGGAGAGGGTGTCTTTATAACTAGAAGCGACGATAAAACGCGCTAAGAATTGTACAACAATAGGCCTATAGCAAAAAATCCGCTTTTAATATTCTGGCTTAAGAAGACAGATAGCCGTACCTTTATATATATTGATAGAAACTCTTCTTTATTAATATAGTGGATTCCTTAGTAGGCAAGGTCCTATACCTTATACCTATACACACGCTTAAGAGGAGAGTAGCAGCTTATATTAAGCGGCTGAAGAAGGTATAAGGTATACGCAGGCATGCAGAGTATAATAATCTTATTCACAGTACAGAATTAATCGAATTTAGGTGTTGCGTGGCTGCCGTGGCCATCTAAGATAAGTAGGTGGTAGACCCCTTTAGTACAAGACTGCGTATACCTATTAAAATACTAAATCCACTTATACCCTAGCTTATTTGTAGTCTAGCTATTATTACTAATAGTAAGTATCTAGTTAGTAGGTAGGCCTTAATACCAGCCTACCTAATAGAGCTTTTCTGGAAGGATAATAAAAGGTGGGATTGCCTACCCTATTGCGTTAACTCCTTTAATTGCTGTTACCCACTTATAATTACCTGGCTAAATAGTAACTGTGTGGCCTATTATATTAGAGCTTATAACAACCTTTAAGGTTAAAGCTATACCCATTATAAATCCAGTCTTATTAAAGTTATAGGTATCCTTATTAAGTATGCTATACGCCTAACACATCTCCTCCACAAGCCTAAACTACGGCCCTATTATCTTTAGATCCTCACATTTCGCGTACTATAAGTGGGATTTGCAATTCCACTTTATCTAAAGCTCTGGCTAAGCGTTAATAAATTGCAATACCCAGTTCTTGCTAACTAGCTAAGGAGGAGAATTCTAGCCACGCGCAGCAAGCAATATATCTACCATTTATGATACGTTAATAATCTAGGGGGGAAATCCACGTTGGCCAAGCTCTAGGATCTACTACACGAGTGCCTGCTTCTTAGAGGGCTATAGCTTTTAATTTTGTGTATTTAACGCGCTCTGAGGTGGTTTCCCTTAAACTCAATTATAGAGGGTAGACTTTAGAAGATTATATAACGTTACAGCCTTGCAAAGGCTAGAAATTTGATTTTTTTTAATAGATTTAAGTAGCAAGAACTAATCTGCCTTCTTATTAAAGCTTCTAAAGCTTTAATGTTAATATCATTGCTAATTCTGCTAGCAACGCGTATCAGTTTTAGTGGGGTGTCCGACTGACTGGTATGTCCGGCTGAGTGGTGGAACACGTTAAAGAAGACGAGTAGACGCAGTAATGTGGGCTTTAAGGGCCCTTTGCTTAGCATTACAAGAACGCTTAAGGTTAGCTAAAGCTTAAGTTAGCTTACCGTTAAGCTTTATAGCAGTAGATTGAACCTAGGACCCTAGCAGCAATTAACAAGGATACTTAAAGACTATTAAAAGTAATAGGACGCGCACATTTAATATTAGAAACTAAGTGAACATTATAGGACAATTAAATATTTGCTTTAGTATACTCTAAACAGGAAGAGGGTTGCTAAGATAAAGGACTCGCTAGCGCAACACAAACTAACCTCTCTTTCGCACACTAAAAGTACAGAGATGGCATTATCTCACTAAGAGATAATATTAACGTAATAGTACAAGCACGGCGTTGCGCTTATAAAAAAGAAAGAGCTTTAGGTATAATAAGTAAAGATATTAACTAAATTAATTAAGCAGATATTATACCTCTAGTAAATAACTTAGAGATATTAGAAATCTTTAAGAACAAAGATAAAAAGAAGGGAGATGGTGTTACGGACGCTTTAAGTACAATGTTATAACTACTTGGAGAAGAGTTAGAGGAAGCTAGTTAGTTAATAAGGGCATAGTCCAGAATGGAACCAGTGGAACTATATAATAAGGAATGGTAACTAAGATTATATAATATTGTATACAGTGTACGCAGAGTATAAAGGGAACGTATATATAACACGTATATTACGTATCTTATATATAAGGAGGATTTTTTAGGAGTATAGATGTGTATTTAAAGGACTATAGTCCCTACCTAGATAGTTCCTTTCCTTATAGTAAATCTTAGAATATAATTGGAGTTAATCTATTAGGCAACCACTTTACCAGTTATTATTTATACTTATTACATTGTTGACTTCCTATTTATCTACACACTGAGCCTATTAGTAAGTCTACCGTGGTATTTCCTATAAGGCTTTGTTATAAAGAGGAGGCTTAAGATTCTATATTAATTATTAAGCTCTAAACGTAATTATGGTTTAAAACCGATATCCAATTCCCCTAATTTAAGAGATACTCAACCATTTAATAAAGGCACGATACTTTACAAAGCTTAATATAGTCGCTGCCTTTAATAAAATCTGTATATATAAAGGAGATAAGAAGTATATAGCTTTTTATACATAATAGGGACTCTTTAAATACCTAGTAATGCCGTTTAGTATAAAGAACGGTCCTAGTATATTTCAGCAATATATTAACAATACGCTTTATAAATTCCTTAATATATTTATTACCGTATATATTAATAATATTTTAATTTACTTATCCTCGCTTTCTAAACATTGGAAATATATTAAAATAGTCCTTAAACGCTTATAAGATGCGGGCTTATAATACAATATTAAGAAATATAAGTTCCATACGTCTAAAGTTATATACTTAGGCTTTATTATATCCTATTGTGGTGGTGTGATTTGGCCCCCTAGATTTAATATCTAGATTAGGCGTAGCTTCGGGAGAGCCTAGGCCTTCTATATATTTTATATAGATTGGTCTGGAGCCCTTAGAGTCTTTAACAACTCCAAGAGGGCCAATAGATACATAGTTTCTCTTTAATACACTCTTTTCTTCTCTTCTTACTGACCGCTTCCCTACTGCCTAATTATGACTGACTGACTAACTGACCACACCGTGACTTCCTATCTAAGAGAGACCGTACCCTCCTATATATTTTATGGCATTCCACATGGGGACGACGGCAAGCTCTTTAGATTAGAAGTCTAGTGCTACATATACAGGAGACGCATAGGAACGATCTGGAACTGCGAAAGAACTAACAGACAGAAAAAGGACGCGCGGAAAGGGAGGCAGAGAAGCACGGGTATATTAGCGACCGGTGCGTAGCTACCACCATAGGAATGAACCAACGACACTTTCGGTCTCTATACGGGAACGGTCGGTCTCCGTATGGGAACGGTTGTTAGAGAACAGCGATCGGAATGCAAGTACGTAGCGCAGCAAGACGGAGGATAAAAGAAAGGACTATAGTATGCCAGGAACGGCAGAGAAAAGTCTTCTACATTTTGTTTACTATATTTACAACGGTCTATACAATTATTCTCGCGTTTATAGGAGCTACCTTTAAATTTATAGGAACAATAGCGACAGTACCAGCAAAGGGATTATCAGGGATGTTAGGTCCATTCTACAATAACAGTAAAGGTGCTAGAAGGGGAGAGGAAAGTAAATAGCCTATTAAACCGCAAGTCTCTCCTAAACTAGGGGATGCGATACTAACACTAACTCCCACAATATTAGGGACCGACAACTCTTAATAGATAGAGGATAAGGGTTATAAGGTCTACCTACCTGTCCCTAAAGAATTTATAGGTCCGCCGCATCCTACTAGACTACTAATAGAACGAGATAAGGTATATATTATAGCCTAGCCTATACCGGCTCTAGGAACTCCCGGGACCCCTTACTTTACAGGATAAAACGTGTCGCAATTCGTTAAATAGTATAAGCAACTATATATCTAATATTATATTACGGATAACAAGAAGTATTAAGGACTTTTAGAGTATTATAACTATTAGATAGGGATATAGATCTAGAGCCTACCTAAGTTTATAATTAGCAATTGGACGGAACTTATAAGGAAGCTTAGGATAGACTACTAAGAAAGTAACTACTTTTAACAAGTTAAAATGGTAGAATTCTTAAAAGCTTATATACTGTAGTATAGGAACAATCCACCCAGCAGTATATGTAAATACTATAGGCAGTTTACGTTAATCTCCTAAAAGGTTACCAAGGCTAGTAATTTGGAAAACCGTAATTAAGGGTACTGGTTCGCAAGGGGACTCCCATTTAAATATTAAAGATATGTTATAACTAAAACAGGAGCTAACCTAGATAGATAAGAGTCTTTTAACTTCCATCTAATAAGGAAAGCTGTAGAAGACAGGCTTAATTTACATAAAGGCGTAGATTGGTTGTTAATAATGAATCCTAAGGAGCAAGGCCTTTGTTAGCTAGTTAGACAATTCTATAATTAGCAACCAGCCGTAACTAACTAAAGAGATACTGCCCTTTAACTGCCTATAGTCTCTCCGCTAAGCGAGTTGGCAAGTACCTATTAAACGACTTAGGAAACGGACCCTAAGCTAAAGAGACTTACTAATTAACTCTAGAAGCTTAATTTTGGGACGGTTGAATTAGCGGGCGTTATATCTTTAATACTATTCCTAGATAGGATTCGCCAAGATCCAATACGGTACACGCAGCTCCTAAATAGGGCGTTAGTATGGTAAAAACAAATAGGCCTGTAACTAGCACTAAATAATAATAGACCGCAGCCGCCCTATAAGGGAGCGCTATAAGAACGATATAAGCCGGGCTTAGGAAGGTATAGAAGGCTAGGAAACTTTAGCACATACCTAGTATAAGCTTAGACGTGTTATGGATATAGGGGTTCCCACTATTTTATTAATTAGTGTCCACAGCTCCAGGAATTGGTTTGTTATAGTTTCCTATATATAAATAAAAACAACTAAATCTACGCTAGAATACAAGAGCGCCTAGGAAATATAATTCCATATTTACTAAGCGATAATTGGATTAAGTTCCTTAAAGACTAGCTAAAGCAGAACGTAAATATTAATCCTAATGCTCTAGTAATAGGCGTCTAACTAAAGGCAGCTTTAGTAGAGCTTGTAAAAGGAAGTGACGCTAAAAGTAAAGAAGAACTTGGTAAGTCTTAGGAGGATATATACTAAGTAGAGTTAATATATATTAATTTGGTAGGAGCCGCAACCTAATTATAGCCTACGCCACAGTCATATAATCTTAGGAAACTGTAAGGGGAAGTAAGAGTAATAAAACCACCTTTAAAACCATCTGGTCAGCAACTGGCAGTAGTTTAAAATATATAACTAGGAGGATATATCCAAATTATACTATAGCCCTAGTAGCAAGCTCCTTAGCCACCATCAAGCAATAATAAGATTAATAAAATAGACTATACTAAATAGCTAAGATAGATAGAGCAAATAGTAGATACAATAACAATAGCCAAAGCACCACAACTAAAGCCAGTTAGGATAATAGATATACTAAAGGGAAACGTCCCGAGCCTAGCTATAATAGCGGATAAGATTTTGTTAAAAACTATTAAAGTTGCGGTTAGTAACTGCCTTATATATATGCCTAAGGTTATAAGGCTATTCTTTAAGCCTCTCCCGCTACCCCTTATGGAGCCTTACCGATAGAAGTAAGAGGACGTTAAGGTATCCATATTATTAGCACACCTAGCGTTCTATGCTAATTAGGCTGGCTTAATAACCGCTAAAGTAGACCAGATTAAATAAGAAGCAGAATTTATCTGGTTTTAAAGATAATACCCAAAAGTAGAAGCGCGGATAGGAGACGGAAGGGCTAAGTGCTTAATTAACTCTGGAGTGGAGCTTAACCTTATTAAAGAAAGCGTGGCTCTATAATACAGCTTACTAATATTAAGTCTGCCTCTATAACTATAAGGTATACGTCTAACGTCTACTAATAGGACTTAGTCTGAGTTTATTGGATTGGTGCATATAGTCCCTATGGTAATAGGTAACGTCTTAATATCTATAACGTTTATTGCTGTAGGAGAAATATCATATAAGGTGATACTTGGTAAGCTATAATTGGTAAGGGCTAAACTAGTAACAAAACATACTATAATAGGTTAGGTATCTTATATTATTTAATTAAAAGATGGTAGAGTTAAAATAAGGTTCTTAACGTCCTATAAAAATGCGATATTCTTTAAACCAAATAAAGGCATTAGTATAGACAACAGTTTAGAAAACGTATAACTGGTACAACCGCTAGGATTATATCTAGGGTTACTTATAACCTAGCGTATTAGGATAAGGAGGACGTCAAGATTAAAAAAAAGGGAAATGAGTTACGGCTTTAATACAGATGCTTACTGTTTTGGATATCTACTAGACAGAGCCATTAGCAGAAAGAAGACCATAATATTAAATAGAGAGAGCTTGACAGCAAAACGTCAAAAAAAGTCCTAAAGAAACACTTAAGAAAGAATTGGAAGCCAGTATTTAAAGTAAAGGCTGGGTCCCTTACATATCAAATATTAAAGATAATAGATTTATTCACAATATAAACAAAAAGCTACTGGAGTAAGGCCTAATAAAACGCTATAAACATAGCAACTGTGTATAAATAAAAGGCAGACCAGGTCCACCTAGTTAATTTATTGGCACTAAATGGAACAGTTATAGGAGGTATAATGGAATGGCAAGAGGTGGCCTTGCATAAACAGAAGGCATTAATTTAAGGGTTGCCTCTTAGTCCATATAATCATTTCCTTAAGCCGCGATATACTAAGCTGGCCTATAGTGCATAACTAAAGCCAAAACAATTAGAGCGCATAATTATAGGGGACATTTAGCTAAGAGAATAAGAGATTTTTAAGGCCATACTATTTAACCAAGAAGAGACGCTGGTATAGGAGTTCTTTAAGATAGGTTGCGTTAGCAGAGATATAACTCCACTATTAAAGATTAAGACTGTGCTGTATAAAGCATAGCAAGTACCAAACTTTCCTATACTAAGGGCCCTGCGAGGAGAAGTAATAAGTATATTACAAGAACGACTAGCTTAAGGGACTCTAGAATATTGCGAAAGCCTATATAGGAATCCATAGTTTCTTATAAGTAAAAAGGAATATAAAAAGTACTAATTAATTAATATAGCGATAAATATTAACTGAGTAACTATTAGGGACGCAAATCTGCCGCTATATACTAATGAGTTTTCCAAGGAGTTTATAGGGTATAAGGTTATATCTCTAGTGGACTTCTTCTCTAGCTATAACTAACTGGAGCTTAATATAGAAAGTAGGAACTTAATAGCTTTTATAACACCTCTAGGGCTTCTATAATAAATAACAGTACCTATAGGAGGCACGAATTCAGTAGCCTAGTTTGTAAGGACAATTACTAAAATCCTAGAACAACACATCCTATACTATGCCTTGCCGTTTTTGGATAACATTATAGTAAAAGGCCCATAGACAGTATATAATAGAGAAGAGAGTCTTCTAGGCGTGTGTAGATACATTCTAGAACATATTATATAGCTAGACGGAGTACTTACAGATTTAGAACAAGCTAGATATATAATCTTAGGCGTAAAGTCTTATTTCTATAAAGACGAGATTATAGTGGTTAGTTACCGCTATAATAGTAAAGGACAATATCTAGAGGAGTTAAAGGTCGCAAAGATTATTTACTAGAGAGACTATAAAGACATTACATCCGCCCAAGTATTCCTAGGAGTTGTCATATATTACCAAATATGGGTAGAAAACTTCACAATTAAGGCAGAGCCAATCTTCCAACTGCTATAAGTAAATGTTCTGTTTATATAGGGCATAGAGCAGATTACCGCTATAAAGACTCTAAAGTATGCCATTACTATTGTACCCGCATTAGTTTAACTGAATTATAGTAAGGGGGCTAGGCTAATTATTCTTACCGTTAACGGATATAAAAATAGATAGGGGTGCGGCCTTATACAACTAGATATGCAAGGTCGTTATTACCTGTGTTAATATAAGAGCGGCATTTAGTCTTAAGCGGAATAGAAATATAACTTAGGAAAGCTTAAATATTAGGCGTTACTATATGCGATAAAGAAGTGTCGCGTATACCTATACAGCGTTCACTTTATAGTTAAGATGGATGCAAGCACCTTAGTTATATAATTAAATTGTGCTGCTACTAATTTACCTAGAGCCTTAATAATAAGATGGCTAGCGTGGATCTAGCTGTGGGACTTCAATGTTAGATATATACTGGGGAAGAAGAATAGCCTAGCTAATAGACTTTCGCAATGGCTATCTAATGGCAAACGACCTAATAAGCTAATTAAGGATATTAAAGAGTTTATTAACTATAAGCTAAGTGCCTTAGAATACATAGCTAGCCCTCTTAAAATAGAAGCAGGTCTGCCATTAAAAGACTTATATTTAGAGAAATCTTAGAGGATTATAAAATAGCTAGTGACCTTACGGCGTCTAGAGGAGATAAATACCAAGAAATTTAAAAAGTTTAAATGGTATACGCTAAGGTTCCTAGTGCGTAACTAATAGCTCTTCCGCCAATAGTCTAAGAATGTACTAATATAAAGGGTAGTCGATAATAAGACTACTTAGTAGGAGATTATTAAGAGCCTTTACAATCGGAGTGGATATTACGGACGGGAGGGAACGTATTAGAGGGTCTTAAATTAATACTAATAGCCAGGGCTATAGGATTAAATATTATAGTATATTAAGTCATACTTACAGTGCTAACAGCAACAGCTGGGATAGGAAGAAGAAGTAATATACTCTATATAGAAGTCCACCTTATAGTAATAAGTAATGGTAGACATTACGTTTATACTACTAAACTGTCTTAGGTTCCGATACCTAGCTATTACTTAAGAGTATATATCTAGATGGGTAGAAGCCCAGGCCCTTTAGAATAAGGATGTAAAAAGTATAGCAAAGTTCCTCTGCAAAGATATTATCTGCCGATAGGGAGTGTTCGGATAGCTCTCTATAGATAATAGAGGAGAGAATGCTAACATTACCACTACGCTTGTGGAGCTCTATAATATTAAGAGGGTTATGGCTTCCGTATATTACCCATAGTCGCAAGGCTTTATAGAGCGAGGTTATAAGCCTATAGTAAACGCTTTGGCAAAGATAGAAGGCTTATAGCTAGACAATCTTTATATAGTCTTATAGGCAGATAGAACAACTGTTAAGAGGCCTATGGGAATGACACTAGTAAGGGTTATATATGGATATAAGTATATCCTTTCTGTTGAACTCTATATACCCACCTAGCAGACGCTGTCTTGGGAAACAGTCCGGACTATTATAGAGCTACTAGCACTTCGCGCAAAGCAGTTTAACTAAAGAGACGTAGATATACAAGAAGCTATCGCGCGTATAAAATGACTAAGAGTTGTAAATAGAGAGTATTTTAATAATACCTACCGCATTCGCCAGGACGGATTTAGGGTTGGAGATATAGTTATGCTCTATAATACGTAGCTTAAGCAAGACTATTCCAGCAGTTATAAGTTGGATCCAAAATGGCTAGGCCTATTCCGCGTACATAAGAGTCACCCTTATAAAGGATAGTACTTAATTAAGGATCTCAATGGTATGCTGTTTCGCGATTAAACTCTAGGGAATAGATTAAAGAGGTTCTATTAACAACAAATATCTAAGGTCTATTAGCAGGACCGGCTTAACCAGTTAGGCGGAACTATACTATAAGAAATAATAGTAGAGCTAGAGCCTAAGGAGAATATCATATAAAATCTACTAGTATTACAATGCCGCGTATTTCAAAAAGTGCGTGTTCTAAAAAGATTATTTAACAAAACTAAGTATAAAATGTTTAACTAAGGGACAGTTAAGTTCTAAGGTGGGGGAGGGGATATAGATAATAGCCGCGCAATCCTAAGGTAAGGATAGAGGAATGTTTGTATATAACTATCTAGTATTATTCACTGCAAAGATATTAGTTCCGCTTACCGCCTTTACTAAGCCAATAGCGATTTTCTATCCCAGGGATAGAAAATCATGATTGGTTTATTTAACGATTAGCGCTAGCAGAACTCCACACCGCTACTAGATTTAGTAGACTATTTATATTAGGAAACCCTATTAAGAACTTCACCTTTTCGCCCTTAATAAACCTTAAAGATAACTGTAATTAGCTAAAGCACAAACTAAGTAGAATTAATAATAGTATACTTATTATATCTTCGTCTAGCAGACTACTAGTACTATATAAAGGAGCTAAGCGATAGATTAATAATGTCCTTACAGAAGTTAGAGGCTTCGCAGTTAATTAGCATTATACAGTGCTTATCTAAATCTATAACGAGATTCTGCTTAAGAGAGAGAACTACGCAGATACTGCTAGTGTGGTAGTTAATTTCATTAATTACAATAATAGGTTATAAGTATTTTTAGGAAAGGACGCGTTTTTAACAATCTTCAAGGACATCTCTAACGTTAGTAAGATAGCAAAAGATTAAAGGAATTAGTGTAACAAAGCTAGAGAAACCATTTGAAAAGCCTAGGGACAGGATATTCTTAACGGACTACTAAAACACATAGTCTCCTACTACTTTCTTTCTACCGCCTAAAAGCTTACCGTCTACCTACTTTATAAAGTAATAGCGCGAGTTAATAAAGCCCTGGTTAAGAGGCTCAATTATCCAGGACATAGCATTAAGAACACTACTTAACTATAGCTGACCGACTTCGCACTCACGCCTAAAATGTTAGGAAGAGCGATATCAGATTAGGTAGTAAATAAGCATAGTTTAGGGAGACACTTAACTAGCTTTCTTATTCCAAATAAGGACCTGCCGCTAAGAAGTAGGAGACTAACTACTATAGGACCAGAGGTCACCAATATTGGAATTAGATAAGTGGGAGAGAGCTTAGCTCTTACACTACAAGCGCATTTATAATATACTTCCAACATAATAAATCCCTTAGCTTTTTAGCCATCAACACCTATTTAAGAAGGAGGCGTTAGTATTATACTAAGCCCGTCCTAGTAAGGATTGCCTATATCAGTAGACTCGCCTTTATTATTTATAAATAAAAGCATTCTTGCGGCTAAAACGCCTGTTAGCTCGCCCCTATGGCTACTAGTATCCTCTTTAAGGAGGAATCCAAGGAGAGGACTTGCAGTTACTCATCCAGAAATAGGAGGGCTAGGAGTAGAATTGCTGTTTAATAAAAACATTATTAAGCTAGGAGATAATAAAGAATACATTAAGGAGGCCGCAGACGCTATAGCGATACTCTGCGCGAAATAAGGATATAACTATAAGGATAATATACTAGCTTATCTCAAGGCGTCCTTAAACTAAACTACCAAAATTAAACTAACTGAGGTTATAAAGCTCTTGCGTAGTTAGTATAGGGCGGCTAGTTTAAACCCAGAAATATATAAGGTCTGCTAGATACATATATAAGCCATAAAAGGGCATATAGGTTTAGCAATAAAGGGTCTAAACTATACCGCGCTATATTACAGACTCCGTTTAATATATTACGCTCGCAATCACTTAGGCACTATAAAGATAGACCCTACTATATACTCTTAGTTCTAAAAAGCTTATAGGCCTCTAGTTCCATCTAACTCCTTAGAACTATACAAGTTTATTTATAACTCGGCACTAAGGTTTTCCTACAATAGGGAGGCTTTACTTAATTAGATACTGTTACCAAACAATTAAGATATATAGCAGTAAGAAGGATCTATGGTTTCGAGCGTATTTAGGTAGTAGTGGGATTCTAGCATCTTAGCAATAATTGATAAGGAAATACGTATATACCGCCATTATTAGTATCTAATTAATGGGCGACCAAATTACAGCTAGTTAAGAATAATGGTCTATGGTCTCTGTTAACAGCTAATAAGATAAGACCCTTAGTATTATCGCCTCTATTACGCTTTTAGGCCTAATAGCTAGTGGCGACTTATTTCCTACCCTTATTATGCGAAATTCGCGGTTAAAGGAGACTCTATAGCTTTCCGCTATATTAACGTCAATATTCCCTCGCTTCTCAAAAGTGGATACAGTGCCGATATAATCTAAAGGAGCGTTTCTCTGGATAATAAGACTAAGGATAACTGCACAATCATCCTTCCTAGCATGTATTATTACTTAGAATTGTGGTAGGCAGATCTTAAAGCGCAAGGGTTAGCTAAGGGCGACGGATTTATACATAAAATCTCAGACTATAACTGGACCGCTAAGGACGTAGAGAAATATGTGACTAACTAGGTAGCTTAGCCATATAAGAAGGGAGATATATATATAACTATGCCTTACCTTCCTTATAGAGTAAAAGGACCTTTAACTAGGACCTAGCAAATAATGCTGCTATAGTTCATTAGTATTTAGGACGATTATAATAACCTTAAGGTTACTAAAGGAGGTACTTAGACAGAGTTAGCAGATATGCACTAAGACTTAAGAGCGCCGCCCTATACGCCGTCTGAACATGCCAATCTCTATGGCGTAATTCTATATCGCTTCCCTGTAGTAGTTAAGCTTATAGCTGCCAGCGCTCTATCCAACGCCCTTCTTAGTAAATAACGATGGGATTCTCTAGTAGTAATTTAAGATTATAATCTTCTTCTTACCGGTAACAGGAACGAAGTTGTGAAATAGATGCATTCCTATTGTCTAAAGGCCGTTAAGAACTATAAGGATGCGTTTCAGCTTATATATACAACTAAAGTGGAGCGCTTTAACAGCCGCTTATACTTCTACTGCGTTAACAATAGAATCGAGCCTTTAACTGTTACAGTAGATCCAAGTAGAGTACCCCTAATCGTTACAGAAGGATAGAGTCATGCGGAGCTGCCTAAAGAATTGTGGGACAGAACTAAGCAAGTAGAAGGACGCGAAAGAGCTATATTATCCAAAAGCCGCTAGTCTGATACATCTCGTACTGCTTAGCCAGGCGGATAAGAACGGTCTTGTTTAACTAGAACAGAGTCTCCTCGTTTACCATCTTGGGTTTGTGGTAAAGGCAAGGAATGTATGCAATCACCTACCGCGCCTTCGTTTTAAAGATAAGGAGTTTTAGAGTTTTGGAAGTCGTTAGGGGATAACAACTTGGGTGGGGGAGGTATATAGTGGTGTGATTTAGCCCCCTAGATTTAACATCTAGATTGGGTATAGCTTTGGGAGAGCCTAGGCCTTCTATATATTTTATATAGATCGGTCTGGAGCCCTTAGAGTCTTTAACAACTCCAAGAGGGCTAATAGACACACAGTTTCTCTTTAATACACTTTTTTCTTCTCTTCTTACTGACCGCTTCCCTACTGCCTGATTATGACTAACTGACTAACTGACTACACCGTGACTTCCTATCTAAGAGAGACCGTACCCTCCCACACTATAACGGAATTAAAATGGACCCTAAGAAAGTCGCCGCGATTATAAACTAGGAAAGCCTTAGTAATATATAAGATATTTAAGGATTTCTAGGATTTATAAATTTCTATTAATAATTTATTAACCACTTCTTAAAAACTGCTTAGCTATTAGTAAACCTAATAAGGAAGAATATAAAATTTAAATAGACCACTAGATACAAACAAGCTTTTAATAACTTAAAATATCGCTTTATAACTGCTCTAATTTTTACCTACTTTAACCCTAACCTTAAATGTATTGTTAAAACGGACTTATCAGATTATACGCTAGGGGGAGTATTGTTGCAATACGATAAGAATGGCGAGCTATATCCAGTAGCCTTTCTCTCTTAGAAACTCGCCCCTGCTAAATTAAGCTATAAGATATATAATAAGGAACTGCTTGCGATTGTTAGATGCTTTAAATAATGGCGTCCCAAGCTTAAAGGATTGTTGTTCTTAATATATATGTTAACGGACCACAAGAACCTATAGTACTCTATAACTATAAAATAATTAATGCAGCGCTAAATTCGTTGAGCCGAATACCTCTTATAATTTAACTTTAAGATTATATATTAACTGGGTAAACTTAATTAGAAGCCTAATATATTAATATAATAATTATATTATTCATTGCTTAACGTCCGATTTGGATCCCTATTAGGCCCACGTAGACTACTCCTTATTTACATGTGGGGAGAAAACTCTATTTGAGAAAACCCTGTAATCCATCTCCCTGCCTTTTGGGACTCGCCTACTTAGCGCCTGTGAGTCACCGGTGGTACTCTTCTACCTTACTTTTTGACCTCCTTAGGAACCACTGCTGCCGTAACAAGCCTACGGACGCGTTAGTATCGCAAACTTTACTCTACTACTGTAGAGTTATTAGGGGGCGCCTATAACTCGCCCCTTTGCCCTCCGTTACCATTTTCTTTGCAACCCGGAACTGGTCTAGTACGTTTTGGCTAATAAGCCACTGGGTAACCGCTTTAAGGCCTTTTTGTGTTAAGAGCAGTGTAGTATAGTTCTCTGTGCCAGCTACTGAGAGCATTGCTTCTTGGTTGGTGCGTAGGGGGCATAACAGTATTACGTGTTTTGGTGTCTGTCTTGGCCAGCCACATTCGCATCTTAATATAATAATTACAGGACCTACCTGTAAATGCTTTAGATAAATAAATTATAAATTATTTATAAATCTTATTGCCCCCTAAACGTTTTAAAAAACTATATCCTATATTTCCAAATATAGAACTTAATAGAAATAAATCAGAAGTTAATAAATAGGAAATGGAAATTAATAAGCTAATAGAATACAAATATAAGAATAATATATAGATAATTAATATAATAAAAGTAATTTAAATAGGAAAACAATAGTATAAAGATATCACACTCGCTAAATACAAAATTTAAAACAATTGATTATACTATTAATAGAAAATAGTAGTTCCGAATTCTAAACTTTTACAATTTAAGATACTTAAATTTATATATAACTCCCCTATAATAGGACATCTTAGCTATACAAAGACTTATAAGATTGTTTAATAAGCATACTACTGGCCTATAATGCACGACTATATATAAAAATATATTCGAATATACAGGATATACGTGCGTAGAAAGACCTCCCATATAAAGAAGCAAGGAGTACTTTAACCGCTACCAATTCTAATATAAAAATGGCGCGACATCCTAATTAACTTTATAGTTAACTTGCCTAGCAGTAACGGGTTTATAAATATTATAGTAGTAGTTAACCGTCTTACAAAAATGCGACATATAATCTCTATGGATTTAATTAATGCAATATTAGTAGCTGAATATTTTATTAAGCATATCTTTAAACTATATAGACTTTCTAACTTAATAATATCTAATCGCGGAAGCTAGTTCGTTTTAGACTTTTAGCAAGCTCTATATAAATAATTAAGTATTTAAATATAACTCTTAACTACATTTTATCTGGAGATAGATAGTTAAACTGAAATTGCAAACGCAATTATAGAACAATACTTATAAATATACTGCTCTTACCTGTAAGATAATTGGGGGAAATGGCTGCCTTTAGCTAAGTTTACTGCAAATAATACAATAAACGTATTAATAGGTATAACGCCGTTCTACGCGGCCTATGGACAAGACCCTTAACTTAGATTTAAACTATAACCTAAAATTAATATAACAGGACCCACGATTAAATGGATTCAGTTAATTAACGCATATAACTTCGCTGATTAAATAAAGTAGTTAATAGAACTATTACGAAGTAAATTAACATACGCTTAAATGGTATAAGAATGGCATATAAATAAAAGATGAGCCCCCGCATAGGACTTTAAGGAAGGTAATATAGTTTACCTAAATACACAAAACCTGCGGACTTAATGGCCCTTAAAGAAACTTAATTAGAAGTTTATAGGCCTATACTAAATTAAAAAGAAACTAAGCCTATACGCCTATAAGCTTAAACTACTAACTAAGATAAAAATACACCTAATGTTTTACGTAAGCCTATTGCAACCTTTAAAAGATAATCCTACGACTTGTAAAATCCCGCTACTACCTCCTATAATGTCACGAGACGAGGTTAGGGAGGCTCTGAGAAGTCGTAGCATTGACTAGGTACACGACAGGATGTTGCACGAAGGTGCAAGAGGTGCGTAGGCACCGTGGCTCTATATACTGTGGGTGCCAAGGCGAGCCTATGGCGAGCCCTTGGCGGTGCTACAGCCGGAATCCGTGACATATAATTATTAACAATAGTAATAGTTCTTACTTTATTAACTTAATTAATAATATGCGATAGAAAATATGATCTAAATAATTTAATGTCGGTATCACTTCCGGTAATACGTATTGCTATAGCAATAGTGTTGGGTGGTAACTGATTTGATTGATGCTTATTGATTCTCCTATTCTACAGGTGGAATTTGGTGGATTTCCTAAGCTCGCTTAGCTCACGTGATCGCGTGCAACTGCATTGCGAAACCTCGTTCAGACATTTAAACTTCTTATTAAGTGGGAAGGATATAAAATATAAACCTAGGAAACCTATAACCAGATTAAGGCCGACGCGCCTTTCTTAGTAAAAGAATTCTATAAGGACCATCCTTCACAGCCTGCTTTAGCTGGATGGACATAATATAAAGGTAAATAACTGCTACCTGATATAAAGACACGAAACATAATAGCAGGAAACTTAAAATTAAAAAGAATTTAAACTATATCACAACGCTTATAAGGCAATAAGTTATAAATTCTTAACTAAATTAAATTGTTTTAGACCTTTGGCTAAAGGGGGGGGGGTATTATAATGGGACTAGCCCAGTTATAGTAGGAATGTCTTTGTAAAACACTTAACAGATAAATTCTAACGCTTTAATTAAATTCTGCCAAATTCCGCCAACTTGATTGAATTCTACTAAATTCCACCAAATTCCACTAACGTAATGGAATTTGGTCAAAATCTGTTAAAATCCGCGTGGGCTTGTGCCTATACGTCTACTGCTAAGACCCCAAATATTTAGTTACAAGTTTCCTATGTTCCTTTCTCTTCTTTACGCAACGTCTTGTACTTAGCAAGAGCAATATACTTTTAGGTTTAGATAGAATTTATATTATTCCTTCAAATCTTCCCCAAAGCCTCTTTGCGCCCTTACAGTTATATTATAGGACTTTATTATTAAGTTACTAAAGTTAAAATATCCTATTACCGGATAGGAGTATAATACAATCCTTATAATAGTAGATAAGTTAACTAAGTATGGCTACTTTATAGTATATATAGAAGAAATCTTAGCAGAAGATATAGCTAAAATCTATATTAAAGAAGTGTTTATAAGACATAGAGCACTAATAAAGATTATATTGGATAGAGATTTAAGATTTATAGCAGCATTTTATAAGGTATTCTTAGCGGAATAAAGGGTTCGCGTAGTAATATTAATAGCATATTACCTATAGATAGATAGTTAAACGGAGAGACTAAACTAAACGTTAGAACAGTATCTAAGGCATTATATTAATTATATATAAAATAATTAGGTATTATTATTACTAGTTATATAGTTTATATATAATATAACACTATAAGAAGAAATAGGCATGTCGGTATCACCCAAGTGCACTTGATTGGCCTATTAATCTCTGGATTTGTTCGTTGTTTAATAGGTATAGAAAGCAGAGGATCGTAAGGATCGCGGTGCCTAAGTAGGGAGCTGATGAGTTATCATAAGGATGACTAATCAGAGACACGAATGACCACATAACCTCTGTCCATATATTCCGACAAGGCACGTTACTATTTAAGGCGAATTACGGATATAAACTAAGAATATTATTATCGCTATATTAAGTAAAGAAAATAAGTAGTATAGCTAAAAAAAGAATGGAGAACTTAATAAATCTTTATAATTACCTTAAGGAAATTGTCAGATAATCTGTATTCTCTAAAGGCGTGGGTCACGTGCACGAGTCACGTGCACGAAGACACGTCACTGAAGACACGTCAGATCAAGGTCAAAAAGCATCAATCAACGATCAAGTCAAGATCATCAATCAATCAACCCATTTCATCAATGAACTGTTCTACATACATTTTCGTGACAGAAATAGCTAAACTAGTATAAGTAAAAATAAAAAGGTACTATAACGCTAAGAGATCTAAGGGACTAGATCTTAAGGAGGGGGACAGGGTATAGCTACTATATAAAAATTTTAAGAGTTAACGACTAAGTAAGAAATTAGACTACGTTAGACTAGGACTATTTACAATTAAAACAAAGATCTTAAAAGTTATATATAGACTTAACTTACCAGAAAGGATAAAGATCTACCCTATATAGTATATTATAATACTAGAGCTAGCATACGGAAATGTTAAACTACTAGTTTATAAAATAGACATATATAGAGGATAAGAAGAAGATAAATAAAAAGTTTTAAAGATTATTGGTTATAAGGATATTAATAATAAAATATAGTATAAGGTTAAGTAGATAGGCTATAATAAGACTACCTAGGAACCACTAGATAACCTAAAAAACGCTATAAAAAAGGTGCAGGAGTATTGGAAGAAATTAGGTTAGGTAATAGTAATAAAAAAAGATTACTAAAGAACGAGTTACCTAAAGGGGACCTAAGAGGAGCGGTTACCGCGTTACTTATAATTGTTTCCACCCCTAATAGACATAAATCCTTTTTTTTGCCTTCTTCTATTTTATAAAGACCCTATTTAGCAAGATAAAGTTCCTTTAAATAAACTTTCTTACGAACCTTTTTAAGACAAGCTAACTAAGTAAAGGTATTTATTTAATTTTTTAGGGCTTTTTATTTATAAATAGAAGTAGTAAAATAAACGGAGACAGCTTCTAATTCTACTATACAGGTATAGCACAGTTCTTTAAGAGTAGCTAATAGTTTACTATTAAGCTTCTTAGCAGTAGATTAAATCTAAGACCCTATAACAAATTTAGTAAGGTATTAGATGCCTATAAAGACTAATAAGACACATATACTTAGCGTTAGAGACGGATCTAACATTATAAGATAACAGCATGTTTAATCTTATATACTTAGCGCAGAAAGAAGGCTAATGACCCGATGGAGCCATAATCGCAACATATACTAACTTCTTCTCCATATAACAAGAGTAGGAAGGCATAATTTTACCTAGTAAAAGAATTGCTAAAGTTATATATATATGACGATTAGACGTAGAGGCTCTAATAGAAGGTATTAGGAATAATAAAGGTCACTAAATTAAAGATAGGAATACTATACCTTTAGTAAACGACTTAGAGATATAAGATATCTTTAAGGACAAAGATAAAGAGGAGGGGGATGGTATTATAGACCTTATATTAGTAGTAGTACGGCTACTAAGGGAAGATATAAATAGACTAGTAGTGGAAGCATAGAAGGTGCTAGAACTAGTTAAACTATAGGATAAGGGGTAGCTAAGTTATATAATAGAATACGTTACTATTTCGGTATATAGGATCTGTAGAATTTATAGGAAATGTTATATACTAAACGTAACTCGCATACCTTACGTACCTAGTATTTTATAAAAGCCGTATTATGTATTTAAAGGACTATAGTCCCTACCTAGATAGTTCCTTTCTTTATAGTAAATCTTAAAATATAATTAAAGTTGATCTATTAAGCAACCACTCCACTAGTTATTTTTATATTATTGACTTTTTATTTACCTATATACCTAGCCTATTAGCGAGTCTACCATAGTATTTCCTATAAGGCTTCGTTATAACCAGCCTACTAAATTAGTAACTTTGTTTGGCTAAACATAAGAAATCTAAATATAAAATAACCTACTAAAAAACTTAATTAAAAGAACGCCGGCCCTTATAAGGTTAAAAAGGTTGTTTTTTCTTATGCCTACTAACTAAAGCTTCCTAATACGGTTAAGATCCACCCTATATTCTATACGTCGGTCCTTTACCCTACCGCCTCTATATTAGACGCCCTACCTAAATAGATCTAGGACCCTCTCCTACTAGTTAAAGTAAATAGTAAGGATAAATACTTTATTAAAAGAATTGATAATATTAAATATAATAAACGGAAACGCTAATATATATACCTTATAAAATGGAGAGGTTTTATTAAGCCCTTATAGGAACCTGTTAACTCTATATAACTTATATAAGCTGAAGAAGACTTTTATAAACTCTACCTAAAACCACTATAGCCCTATTTCGCAGAAGCTTGAGTTTAAAGGGGAGGTACTTGTTGGAACCACGGTAGGGGGGGTTTTGGTTTCAATCGATTTCTTCTTTTTCCCTTTCTACTTCTACAGGTGGAATTTGATGGATCTCCTGAGCTCGCTTAGCTCACGTGGTCAACCCAATTGGTTACAAGCAACTGTGTCTACTATATTACAGAACCTTATTCAGACAGTACTATTACGGGACACCCTTATAATACCTTATATACATCTACTTGTTTCCACTAACTAAGCAACTAGAAACTGACTATAAAATGGCAATCTAATAGCAATCTACGGCAATCTAATGTCAATCTGCTATATTCTACTAAGTCCACTAAATCCTACTAAGTTCTGCCAGAACCGCTGCCCAAATCCTATTCTACCCTATATATATATTAACTAAGCAACTAAGTCCACAATATATACCCTTTTTCCCTATTTCCTTACCTTCTTTCCTTACACAACGCCTTAACTTTATTATATAGTTTATATACATAGCTTAATAATATCTACTTTGATATATATTATTACCGCTTATACTTACTCCATAACACTGAGCCGCTAATAGGTTTTCTTTTCTTAGTCTTTTTTACTATTTCCTTTTACTATTTAATAGTTATTAGCAATTTAGTATTTTACTAAAGAGCTATAAACCCCTAACCTAGAAGTTTAAAACTATTAGATATAGCTACTAGTATATATTAAGCTGCCTAAAAAGGTTTTATATATATAGAACTATACTACTATAGCTTAGAGGCTACATATAGAGTATTATACGTAGTATAATATAATAAATATAAAATAAAAATAAAAAGACTCGGAATAATTATATAATTATCTTACCTAGTATATATTATTAGGCCGTCGAAATCAGACTCTATGTGACGGCTCGCATAAATGCCCCTGAACTGAAGCTTGTGGACTGCTATCTGATGAAGATACTAAGCTAAGGAGCAGGAGAAGGTCGAGGAAAGGACATGTCTATATACACAGCGCCAAGATACCCCTGACTAGGGGCCCTGTCTAGGTT
>Ga0307507_10003176_pt1 | contig 32569 bp, 33 predicted proteins | sample 7_EM_MG_FD_207223 | JGI IMG/M metagenome (GOLD analysis project Ga0307507, IMG submission 207223) | Populus trichocarpa ectomycorrhiza microbial communities from riparian zone in the Pacific Northwest, United States - 7_EM | ecosystem: Host-associated > Plants > Roots > Unclassified | place... | reverse complement strand
ACAAGATTGCATTGAGGCTCCCCATCACTAGTCATCTGTATTTCAAGAAGATGCCACGGGCTTCCAAATAATGAGCTCCCCAATATTTGATTGGGAATGCGTGTTAGTAATTCCGTGAGAGCCATCCCTGGCTCTGTGGGAAGCGTGTCATCCTGGCTCTGAATCCGGATTGGCGAAGCTACGGGTGAGCCATCAGGAGTGCGATACACGGTGCCAGCCTCGGGCTTGATGACGACTGTATTTTGAACGATATTTGTACCAACCAGACCAAGCTCAAGGGACACATAAGCTTGATTTTCGGCAGTTTTGAAGTTAATGACCTCCAACTCGTATATAACTGGTGATGAGGAGTGGAGGATGGACGGGGAGAGCCGGCGGACATGGTGATGAGCGGGGAACTAGCCAGCAAGGCCGGGCTGTTACAGATATGTATGTCTTGTCAGAATGTGATGGGATGGAAGAAAAAATTTTGCGGAGGAAAAAGAAAGAATTCAATTTATTAAACCTTGAGGTGAGGGGAGAACCATACGATGATTAGTTGCTTTTGTTGTATCGATGGATGGTGGTTAGTGGTTGAGACTCGCGATTGTGGATTTTCCTCACCCATGTGGTTACCCGGCCTTTTCTTTCCAGTGCCTCGCTTAATTTTTTCTACACTCGATGTCTACTTGACCCGCCGTAGAAGACAGTCATACTCTCGTGTCCCATCTCTTGAGATCTTTTGACGGTTGGGTTGTTTTGTAGAATACTGAGTACAGTACTGTATTGGATTTGTGCAGTTGCGAACCATTGAATAATGTCCTAGGTACTGCATTGTGCACTAAAGTACGGGTAGTCTACTCGGAGGGTTTTGAGCACAGCTATTGCAGAAAATACTAGATTCTAGTCTACAAGAGGAGGCAACTCGAACGACAATCAGTTGAGATTCTAGGGTATCACCGGATGCTCGGGAACGGAACACTTGTTTATTTTCCTCAACCCTAGTAACCATGGGCTGACATCATGGGCTGACTTTGGCCAGGAGTAAGCAATAACCGAGTGGCAGAGTTTGATCGCCTAAGGCAAGTGAGTTTGGAGAAGATCGTTGGTCAGCAGGGGTTTGAGGCTGCTTGACAGCAGTTCAAGCGATTATCCTATTCTCCTTTTGTTCGCCACTAGACTATCTACTTGGCCATTTAAAAAAGTCTCCGGACGATTTTGTGCCAAAATACATATAAATAAATAAAAGCGTCCGGAGAGTTTTTTTAAATAGCCAAGTGGGAGCGATATTCGTAGGGAACAGTCATTTGTCAGACATGGCACCCCTTAGAGAGTTCTACGGCCTACTGGCACTCTCGAGAAAAATAATAATAACCGGAAAACAAGGGGTTAGAAACAGGAAAAATAAATTGACTTGAACGCTCTAATTAGAACTCTAGGGTCTGTTTTCATGGTTTCGGGTCTATGATGGTACGGCATGGAAGGTACCGGTACAAGGGGCAGGCAAAAAGTGTCCGAACACACCAACCTGTGACCCCACCAGTTTTTAAGGATTTTTTGCGGGTAAGCCACTTTGGTGTGTGCGATCGCTATATGCCACAGCCCAACAACAGAAATCAAACATCCAACAGCCGCTGTGGTCATGGGCGGTCACTCGGTCCTAGTGGGGGGGAGCTGTGATAAGGGGAACGATTGCCGATGCTGAAAAGTTTACAAACTAATAGCATCTCGCGATTCGGAACTTCAACTAATGACTCCACCATTTTCAAGTTGGAATTAGTCTCTCGTCTATAGATTCTGTTAGACTAGGAGTGAAATTACATTGTGAACTAAAAGGCCTTACAACCACTACGATGAACCCCTTCGACAGTAGTGCATATCCAAATCTGAGCCAGTATAGTGAAACTCCCTAATAGCATACCGGGAGTGTAGTCACATTTGTGAATCAAATGGGCATTATTCAACATGCGCAGTCAATACCTCATGCTAAGAGGTCAAAAGAACGTTTGATTCGACCACGACCCCGTTTGAGTAACGTATAATATGTTACTATGAGCCGAAACGCACAGTCACACGACACATGTGGCAGCTCTACTGGCTTTGGTTACAAACCAAGCTGCCTTTCAGACAGTTGTCTCATGTCACCATGCATTCCGGCCAACTATGATATGCTCGGGTATGCCATAAAAATTAGGACCATTTCCTCAAATCCCACACATATCCCTATGGAAACAAGTGGCTTATTTTCCAATTTATATTGACACACTCGAGTACTATACGCTGCGGGGATTTGAATAATTTGGATCAGGTGCTATGTCGTTGAAGCTGCCTCCTTTGGTGGGGTCTGGTGCTTTTCTTATTTTTTCTTCATGTTACCCAGAGGGTTGGGTAGCGCGCTTCCCGCTGTCATTTCGCTTCTTTTCCAGAGTATGGAATTTTGACTACATGGTATAATACGTTGTCCGAATACTCAAGTTTGTAAGGCAGAGAGTAGCCTTCAGGGGTAGGATTTTCCCCAAATGGTTGCCCAGGGCGATGTTTTACTGGTAGAGACCTTTGCCACTTATTTAAGGGAAGTAACTGCTGTAAATCCACTGAGAACGGCTACCCTGTGAAAAATCCTAAGGCACACTTAGGAAGACCTCCTAGCCTGAAAATGAATTCCACCAGGTTATACGGTATATACACGTTCCAGGCATAAATATCCCGAACATTTAAGTCTGAATTTAGTATGGAAGCTCTGATAGGCACAGATAATTTGTCATACAAATGTTTGATCCTGTGCTCAGGTTCTTGATGCCTGGAGCTTGTATTTACACAATCACGGTGAGTAAGCTTTTGCCTTGTTTCTCATTGAGATATAGGTGGCCGAGAGCTGGAAAATCTAGTCTAGAAGTCGGGGGGAGGTCGGCTGATGGAAGACTCGAAATTCTCCATGATCAGTATACCCCTAGAGAGGATGTGAGGTACACAGTGCAGTACATGGGAAAATTGAGTACCGAGGTATCACATATCTGTTTCATCTTACAATATCAGGTACGACTAAATGAAGACGGTTTCGGAGCCGCTAATAGCACATGTTTCCACAATAAGTTACCGGTAGTGGAGGGGAACATGTGAACGGACAGGAGGCTGGAGGGGTGACACTCAAAGGGATACTAATGTACTTCAGCAGTATGCCCGGCAATTCGGTTTGAAGCTTCCTAAATACTGAATTGGACGATGGAAACAATTCAGAAAATACTTGGGTATACAGTAATATGTCACTCCGACAGAGCGCTGATACTCCCCTTGTGAAATTTATCGTATCGCGAGGGACTTGTGTCCATAAAGTCCTCCTAACACCGAAGCTATATGTGGTGGTGTCTTTGCGGACACGAGCTGACACCGATTCAGAAGAGGCGATCAACAATTCATAATTCCCGATAGGCTGAATACACACACACTTAAATTGAGTAGTTTTTACTCTTTATGAGCATCGATAGGTCCGATCCAAGAAAGGATATGCTCTATATGAGAAAGGCATTCTAGCACAGTAATTGGCTCAATCGTTCACAATTACCCCGCAAGCTCTCCTCTGGGGTTGCCCGTGATGGAGTGGCATTTTTGAGCACAACTGCCATGCCGTGCCACCCACGTCCGAGCCCAAAGGGCAGTTTGTGCAATCGTGGTCGTGTTCGTAAAAGCCGACTAACTAGGAGTGGGGGTCAATGAATAGGAGGAATACAGCAAATAGCCACCAAATTTGATGTTTGCTACAAGATATTTGGTGTATCGTCAGCCATTCATCTCTGTTCGGTGTCCTTCCCTGCAATGTGAAATCCCTCAGCGTGATTCTGTATAAATAGTGGAGCTGTCGGAGGACTTTTCGCAACAGGAGAGATAAGTTAACCCGCATCTTTCCCGCTTCTCCTCGCTCTTCGCTTGATTCATAGGTATTCGCTTCCAGCTCAGCAGTCGAGGCTATTCTGCCCCCCACTCTCACTTCTTCAGTTAATACAGCGCGAGTTTGGGACTCAAAAAAAGCCTTAAATTTCAGAATGGACACGGCTCAATCCAATCAAATTTAGTTGTGTGGTATAAGCCCGAAACAGAATTCTTTCAGGATCACGCTAGATACAAGATATGTGTGGGGGGGGGGGGTGCAAGATAGGAATAAGAGGGTGTAAGGGGATTGGAGCATCGCTTGAAACTAGGCAAGGGAGGTTTCAGTGTTTTTCATAAGCAGATCCTAGAAACTATAGGACACTGTCGCGGAGGAAAGACGATTCATATAAGCTACTCTCCAACTTCGACTATTCTAGAGAGTTTCTTGTGATGGCCATATTGGCAAAGGGTTGTGCCCTCGTTCCTGGGGGGCTTTGCCGCAGTCTAATACCAGTCCGGGATTGTTTTGTTGCGGCCTAGCTGTTAACTTTTTTAGCGTCTGTGGTTATTTGTGGAGTTCCAGGGTGGTTCAAAGAACCCGAGACTGTGTATATTGCAATGAAATGTCTCAAGAGAGGCGATCTCACCAAGCATATAGGTTCCCCGCTGCAACAAGAGACCGTTCAGGATATTTCGGAGCAGACACCTAAGGGGCTCAAAGTAATGCACCGAAGGAGAATAGCTCGCCGGGGTGTAAAGCCCTCAGTATGCCTCTTACCACCAAACACCTCTATTGACTACACTGCACCCCAAAAATACTGGCATATCCGTACAGTATTTTGTAGTTTGGATGTCTCCTGTCTTGGTCGAATTGGGGGAACCCGGAATATCGAAGTGGGTTCGGGTTTAAGCTGTTACCTTTTACTATTAGGTGTCTCTCAAGTACAGCACTCCCGAGGTTCTAAGGTGGACTCAAATTGTGAAATCTAGGACTATAAGGGTTCGCAAGTGGCCTGGGCCCGCCTGGGCTTTTGCAGAAGCCGACCTGACCGGACTGCTAATTACAGACAGGCTTCTGAAGCCCATCTGACCGGGCCTGGCCGGACAGCAGATACTATATCTACAGGCTTCCGAGTGATTGAGCATGACTACACCTTTTTGGAAATATTCCAGGACCGGTGTCAAAAATGATATGGATTGAATACACTTGACTATATACAACTTCAAACATCGCAAAAGGCCAATTGCAGACTTCAGTTTCTTTATAGGGTAATTGAAACATAGTAAAAGAAATCCAAATTAGCATCACCGACCATGGCTCAGTATTCTTAAAAATTGGGTGGAACTCTAGTGCCCAAGAGTATCGAAACCACGGCCAGACCGACACCCGCTAGTAGCCGAATACTAAGGAAACGACATCAGCGGCGGAAGTGGAGGGATATATGAGAAACTGGAGAGGTAGATCGCGCATCAGGGAGGACGGGATCATGAAGTGGTATGAGAATTTGGGCTAGATTTCAGAGAGATCAATCGTGACTTCACTGCTGCTTTACCTGTATCTGCAGTGTTAGGTTCGAGTCGGAATTCTAACCAGAATCTTAACGTTGGTTGGAATCCCAACCAGAATCCTAATGCTATCTCGAATCCTAACTAGAATCCTAATGCCGGATGGAAAATTAGGATTGGAGGGAACCCTAATGCCGCGGGGAACACTAATACTCGGCGGAACGCCAATGCCTGAGGGAATCGAAACCTCGGCCGGAATCCAAACCTGCTAGTAGCCGAACAACTTTCGGCTAAGGAAAAGACGGAAGTAGAGAGGCATATAGGAAATCGGAGAGGTAGATCGCACATTAGGGAGAGAATGAAGATTTGGGCTAGGTTTCAGGAAGCTATGTTTCTATAGAGGGGGACTGGAGTTGGAAGGCTTATCAAGCTTACGCGTCTAAGCATCGGACTCGGAAATACTGTAGGAGAGGGGACCCTACTTAAATGAAGGTCCCCACCTTTCTCCTCCCAACCTCCTCATCCCTGATTCTCCCTCCATTTCCGTCATCGATACCGTTTTTAACAAGCACAAACACACTTCAATCCTCTTTTCATCGATAATCTTACCCCTGACGGAGTACCAATGCTGATCAGAATCATCTGTTTGTGCAATCGATTCTAGAACTTTATAGTGTGCTAGTTGCTAACTTGCTGTGTTTATTGCTATAGATTTTTTCGGCCGAAGCGCCTACCGCTTTGTGGGCTGGGTGGGGGTGTCGGGTTCACGATTTTCCAGTACGTCAGGGACCGGCTCACAGGCCGCGAAGCACGTCTCGACGAAAGAGAAGAAAGAGTTCGTCGTCTAGAGGAGGGCCTTCTCAATATCGGAGAGTTCTACGGGCTACCAGTCGAGTCACGTCCCCCAACTACCACCACACCTCCAGTACTACCCCTTGCAACTGCAGGGTCTACTAAAAGCACCAAGGACTTGGGGGCAAGCGTACCGGCCGGGCAACGCACCACCGCCACCACCGCACCGACCCTACCACCGCCCGCAGCAGCAAGGCCCAACGAAAACCCGAAGGAGTCCAGGGCAAAGGAGACGGCCAGGCCAAGTATCCCCACCATCACCGGACTAATTCTATCGCCGCCTCGCATGGCAAACCCGATTGAGAACGTAAAGGAGTCCAAGGGAGGGAAACCAGAACTTGAGGAGGGAGTTGGGAGGGGGGGGCCAGCTGGGCCTGCCCCCATTGGCGGCGAATGGTGGTGGTGGGTAATGTAACGGGGCGGGTGGATGGCTGGTGGGGTTGGTAGTGGGGTGGGGCCGCTCTGTCTGAGATAGCACTATACTAGGAGATACATGAATCCTTTTGGGTTGCAGGGGAGCAGGCGGATGATAGGTGGTGGTTTAGAAGTGGGGTGGCTTCTTCCTGTGCCTCGTTTTTGTACTTTTTGTACTTTTTGTACCTTTTTTCCTTCATATCTCCGGTACAATAATGACAATTACCGGTTCTCTAGCTTCTCACTAGCCGCGGCCACTCTGCCTCCCCACTTTCACTTCTTCAGCTAATTCAGCAATATTAGGATTCAAAAAGCCTCAAATTTGAGAAATGAACATGGTTCAATCTAATTTAGTTGAGTAGTATAATCTCGAGACCGAATTCTTTCAGGATCACGTTAGACATACAAGATATGTGGAGGAAGAGAAACACAGGAACAAGAAGGTGAAGGAGGATTGGAGCAATTGTGGGAAACCCGGCACCGGAGGTTCCGGCGCCCTCTACAAACAAGCCTCCAGGGAACTACAGGCCGCTACCGTGCGGTAAAGACGGTTGGTAAGAGGAGACCACCCCCTAACCTCGATTATTCTAGGGAGCTCCTTGTGATGGCCTTATTGGCAAGTGTCCCTGTTCCCGAGGAGCTTTGCCCCAGTTTACTATCTGTCTGGGGTTTTCTTGCTGTGGCCTAACGGTTAACTGTTTTAGCGTCCGGAATTGTTCGTGAAGTTCCTGGGATGGTAGGAAAAACCTGGAACTCTTTATATCGCAATGGAATATCTCCCGGAAGGCGATCTCACCAAGAATATCGGCTTGCCGCTACAACAAGAGACTGTTCAAACCATTTCAAAGCAGATACTCGAGGGTCTCAAAGTAATGCATCAAAAGGGGATAGCTCACCGGGATCTAAAGCCCGGGGTATGATTTCTACCACTAAACACCTCCCTTGGCTCTACCGTATCTCAAAAATACTGATAAATGCGTAGAAAGTTTTTGTAGTTTCGATGTCTCCTGTCCGAGTCAAACTGGGTGATTTCGGAATATCAAAACGGATTCAGCCTCAAGATACCACAACATTTCATACCCAGGTGTCAACTCAAATCTATGGTGCTCCCGAGGTTCTGGGGTCGGACCCTAATAGCGAAACCTCGGTCTACACGAACTCTGTTGACATTTGGTCACTCGGATGTGTGATATATGAGTTGCTTGTGGGGACACACTTATTCACCTCGGGGGACCAAGTATCTCGTTACTACTATTATAGGAAATTGCCTTTCCTCGAAGATGAACTAAAAGGGCTATCACCTCCGATAGACGATGCCGGAATCTCACTACTAAAGTCCATGCTCGCAATTCAGCCCGACGATCGCCCTACTGCGGAGGATGCATTGGGCAATGCGTGGTTAGTGGGCCTTAAGAGTGACGACGAAGATAGTGGAGACGATCAAGATGAAACGGCACAGAGTAGGGACAACAGCTGGAGTAGGAAGAGCGAAGGCAAACTAACTACCTATGACAAACGGAAGAGGCCAAAGAAATCCGATTACCCAGGACAATTCAAAGTGCGCCTCAGGGAATGTAGCATTAGGGGTGAATCCGGGGCTGCAATCGTGTAAGTTAGCGATCCTATTGCCTTGAAATCTTCAATTGACACAACTATAATGACACTGCCAGATGTCGCCTCTGCTGAGGGTTCACTGATCCAGAAGGGATCCATGAAATCGGAATTAACAGAAAATGCCTCACAACTACCAGGCGACTCATTCCAAGGGCCTCAAGATGCTGAGGAAAAAACGAATCCGCAGTATTCCACAAATATGTCCCCAAAGTAGTACCCCTTCTGGTTCTTCCCCCCCTTCAGTCTTGTTATTTACTCTCTTCTCCCCCAGGTTTTTTTATATCTTTTTATTAGTGCGCTGAGGCCCCTCTTCTTCTGCCTCTTATTCTTCGGGGCGGCCTATGTGGATTGGGCCTTTTACTTTTTTCAGAAACGCCTCCGCCTCCTCCAACCGAAGGACAGCCCTAATAAGGTTGTTCTTTGATGATTTGTTCCGTAGATACCCTCCACCCGAGAGGACCCACTCATATCCATGGTGGTGAACACTAATACTGGAGGACAGGAATCAGATGCCTGCATAAGTGTTGTTTCGAGAGCACCGCTCCTGAAAGCCTCAATACCGGGAGTAGTGGCTTTGTCATTTGTTACTGTACTGCTAAGGCTAGTGGCGAGAGAATGGATCGTGAGGAGGGTTGGGGTGGATGATTGGCTTGTTGTGCTTGCTTGGGTACGGATCACGATTAATGAATACCAGCACTGGAGGAGGGGGATTGTTGGTTGGCTGTTTTGGAGGGATTGTTGCTGATCTTGATTCTTTTTTGATCGTGTTCAGGTCCCGCCGCTTGCGATGTCCTTCACGATGTGCTTAGGTATGCTACGTATCATTCTGAGCCTAGGGGGTTTCGATATCATGCTGTTGTTTTCTAATATGATTATGAGTGGCTACAAGATTTAGTCTCGGTGAACATCATGATTCTGCAAATGACTGGGGGTTTGCGTATGGCTTTGTGGATACGCTGAATAAACGGTTTGAAAAGCTTATTGGCATATCTACTGAGCAGTACATTGGTTTGCATGCTGCTTATTTTGGGTTCGTTCCTCTTCGTGGTGCCTCCCGGGCCTAATTTCTGACAGAAGTAGGGCATATGCTATTGCGCCACAGTTGATCGGGGGGACGGTGCTTAAGGGATACGGGTTTAAGGCTACAATCATGGCTGGGCTGACCATCGCCGGGTGTGGGTGTCTGGTTTTCTGGCCCAGCGCAGTGCTGCAGAGCTATGAAGGGTTTTGCATCTCGATGTTTCTCGTGGGGATGGGGTTGGCTACGTGGGTACCTGCACTAGTTATTTTTTGTGGTGAGGCTAATTTCTCTTCAGAATTGAGGGCGCTGCAAATCTGTTCATGATCCTTTGCAGCCCTGCTAAATATAGTGAGATACGCTTGAATCTGGCGCAGGGCGTGCAACCTGTAGGAATCCTACTAGCGTCAATGCTTGCTTCAAATGTGCTACCAACTATGCCAGAGAAACGCAAAGGATCATTACCAGTGACGTCGCTCATCGATGCTCAATGGATATATCTCGGCTTCGGAATGTTCTCTTTCATATTAGCATTCGCTTTCTATTACGCCGAAATCCCCGAAGCGAAGGACGCAGACTTCAGTCCCGAGCAAAGTGGGACCGACAACCTTCCACAATTGCTCCTAAGAAGCGAGCATGGCATCGGTTTTGTCTGGGCATTCGCAGCACAGCTGTTCTATGTGGGGGCCCAAGAGGTGGTGATGTCCTTCTCAATTGTATACCTTGGTAAAGCCATCTTTGAAGGCTCCCCGGACATATTCACGGGGCAAAGTCTGCTTAGTGCCGGCCGCTTCATCGCTGCGGCTTTAATGTTTTCAGTAAAGCCTAGATGGGTCCTCCTCGCTGCTCTCTGCGGCGGAGGGATATTCTCCGCCCTGGCAATGACTGTCTCTGGCGGTCGCATGCGGCTCGGCATGCTGTTAATGGTCTGGCTCTGTGCATCATCCTGCTTCCCTATAATCTTCGCGTTATCTATCCGTGGGCTAGGCGTATACTCAAAGGATGGAGCAAAGAACCAAGTCATGGCTGTTGGTGCGGGTGCGGTATTCCCACAGGTGTATTATGCTGTCATGCGCAGTAAAGGCGGGGGCTCCTGGGCTGCCAGATACGCCATGTGTGTGCCGATGGCATTGTTTGCTGGTGCCGCGACGTATCCTGCCTATGTATAAGGCCAAAAGAGCGGGGGCGGTTAAGGCGGGTGGAGAGGGGTGCGCAGCCGCCTGCCCCCTGTAAGAGGAGTGCGGTGGGGTGGAGAGTGAGCATATTGAGATGGCGGGGCGCCTCTAGAGAGTCCAACTGTTCTAAGTTTTAACATTTGAATTTCTTTTTTTCTTTTCGCTCTCATACATTTGAGCGGGATGGGGTGTGGGGAATTTGGCGCATGGCTATTTTTTTCTCTTTTTTCCTTTTTTCCTCCCTTTCCCCCTCATCTCCGAAAATTTGGAGGGAGCCCTCGATTTCATGATGGCCCATTCACAGAATAAATGGGGGTTCAGTGCCAGTAGAGCATGTATTACTATTTACCACTAGTAAAGTAATCAAGTCTGACACTATGAACGCTAGGCTCCACTCTTTCACCATGCACCGTGTTCGTGATAAATAAAATTGGCATATCTGCTGCGGGATTATCGCGATTTTAGAAAACTCGAGGAACGAGGGAGAATTGAGTTTTATCGCCGGATTTTGGATAAATGTATTATATTCAATTGTATGGTTGATACGAACGGAAGGCCCCCAACATGCCCTCTCGGATGCCAGCTGCCGGTAGCGACAACACTCTACAAGTACAGTAAGAGTAGAGTGCCACCTGCTATATATGTGCTTATGAGAATGACGGCTTGGTTTACTCGGCCGTTTAAAAAGTCTCGGGAAGCTTTGCATTTATTAGTACCTATCTTGCCACAAAAACGTCCCGAGATTTTTTGAATTGCAAAGTATGATACCATAGTAGCACGGCAGCCACCCTGTCACTTACCATACGGTACTCTACTCGGCTGATCCAATTTCAAAAGAAGAGGCAACCTCTAATGGACCAGCACCCAAGGAACTGCTACATGATCACATCCTGCCAGAAGGAGCTGCATTTGGTTCACATAATCCCCCAATACTGTAGGAGAGAGCCGCACTGCTTTCTTAAGTACAAAAATTAGGCTGAGTAGAGAGAGTAAATGTGTAAAATAGTCGGTAGAGAGAGAGGTTAGAATTGGGCAATTCACTTGGGCACAAGATAGACGTTCAAATTCGCATAGCATTTCTAACTAGATGATCAGGTCTTTTATCATAGGATCTGCCTTCCCTCATGCCATGCCTGTGTGGGTGAAAATCTCTCACCTCTGGCACGGAGGAAGAAAATTTTCTCTCACTGAAACAAGAAAGAAATTTTCGGTTGCAAGGAGATAACAGTTTCGAAAAGACCAAGGAAGATGCAGCAGGGAGTTTCATGAAAATTCTAACAAGAAAGGATAAGCTTGAATGATATCGAGCATACGGGGACAAAATTCCAACATCAAGGATATTGAATTTGTGGGTACCTTGTCGGGGGAATCCTCCTATGCCTTGGTTGGGAGAATTGCAGTTATCTTGAGCGAGTTATCTACTTGTACAATACAGTATGAGAAATCTTGGATAGGGTGGCTTTGGGGGGGCTATTCGATGGAATCAAATAGCGAATTTTGGTGTGGAGAGGGGAGGCAGTCATTCTCGGCCCCAGAGGGCATTGTATAATATTGTGGTTGTGTGCTGTACTCGTAGGGCATATTAAATTATTGTCTTTACACGAGGGAGCATTTTGTGAGGTTTCAGAAAAGAAGGGGTCTTCGTCTCTATGTAAAGTTGTGTCCTGGAATGAGGTTCCGTGTGGTGTATCATAGCTTCAATAGCCAATAGTCTAACGACCACTGCTTTATCCACCCAGTTCCCCCCCTCGGGGCTAAGGTTGGCACCATTTTTGGAATAGTTACTATGGGCCCTTTGGAAGGGAGAACCGGTACAGTGCTAGACTAATTCTCAGTGGGGGGGGAGACACAGCCCCACTACTCGTGGACGTACGAGTAATGCCTTAATAATGGCTAGGGATATGTCTAAGACTCTGGGAAAGTTTTTTTCCTCCCTCTCTTTTCTACTTTTTGTCCACTTTTTTTTTTGTACTCCTGCACCTCAAGACTTTCTGAAGCCGCAATAACTTACCGGTATCGGTATCGGTAGTTGTTTGGCTGCTGGTGGTGGTGAGCCAATCATCCTACCACGCTTTTGCTTTCTTTTTCTCTAAGTAAGTCAAGTTTTACGATGGGACGTGCTCTCTTGTGATCCCCTCGCCACGCCTTACCATACCAGATGAATGCTGATTATACGGTAACGCCGTGCCACCCGCCATAGTCTTGTGCGTTTCGGTACCGAATGTGTGGACCGTGGAAGCTAAGTTACCCTGCAGGGCCCAGTGCCCGAGCACTTGTGTAGCGTCCTGTTGGTTGTCCATTTAATGCACTTTGGGCAGAGGCGAATAGTGACACAGGGAACCTTAAGCTCATGCAGTAAGTTGAGTTTAGGAGTTTATTAAATGCTTTAAGTACCGAGCCTCTTCCACTTCCCCGCGGGTGCTTAGGGTGAAACTTGGGGTTCTTGATTCGTTGAGGAACTGATAGGTGAGAGATATCGGTAGTTGTGAGATACTGTGCCGCAGCCAGCCTCACGGATGTCATTGTGCTACTTGTACCACGAAGTTACCACAAATTGATAGAATTATGGGATGGAGGTGAGCCAACCTTGATAACCAAAGGGCTGCGGACGCACATCCGCATCCCGCTATCTCCAATGCCAAGAATCCGGGAATTCCATCCCAGAGAGCGGAGCATACAGGACGGCGGAGGAGGAAAATTGGCGGTATGGCACTGGTCTTACATCACAAACACAAATTTTATCTCCCAATATACCAATATTATTGTTACTATTTTCCTCATGTCTCTAGCCTGTACTTTTAAAATCATTTGGAAGCGCGGAATCCTAAAAAAAAAAAAATACTTCTTCCTCTTCTTACGGGAACATCGGAGCTAGGGAGATTATCTTAGCTTTTTGAATGCAAAAAAACACAGGAAATTCCGCATATTATGTTCATACGTAGGTATTGGTTTGCCATGGAAATCTGGCTCAACGGAATGAGGTTGTATGAGGGCAGGGGGTAAGGTGAGTTCAGATACTAGACGAGTTAGAATACCCTTGGTTTCCGGGTCTGCTGGTACTCGAGTACATTTAGAGAATCTAGAACTACAGATCGGCACGGCAGAATTTCCAACCCCCAGCATATAGTTCAGTTCCGTGCCAGCGGGATGCGATTGTACTCGTACAAGTACTGTACTCGCTCAGACAAACAAAGTGGGGTGGGGAGCCCTTTAGTTACAAGTACCAAGGTTGCAGGAAGTGGAGGGGTGTGTGGCTACTTGGAGCGAGAATATGCTCTAGCCCTGTTGAAGGGACGGGTTTCAAAGTTAAACACATGATTTTTCGGTAAAGAGCAAACACCGGGAGTCAGATTAGGTTACTTTATCGTGCTTGCCAATAGTATCTCCGCCCTTCTGGTACTGTATCTAATTGCACTAGGGTAGGTAGAGCTCGAGTAGGCAGGTTATAGCAGATCTTACAGATACTAGAAAAGTCAATATTCATCAATGAAACCTTAAATACCAAGTAGCGTTTTAGCAGAGATGAGAGTAGTGTTTCTGAGTTCTAGAACAGTAGAGTTCTGTTAGCCGGGGTTGTGTAGTCATTACAGACTTTTTGACCTCCATACTATACCGGTACTATGCATAGGCGAAAAAGTAGTGGTACAGCACAAGAGCATACCGAGAGCTAGTGTACTCGAGTACAGGTAACCCAGCAGAGGTTCTTAACCACAGTTGACAGTCGTATCATAGGCAGAACTATGCGGCCGGCGCTCCTGACTTGGGACTAGCCACAACTTGGCCAGAATCAAGTAAAGATTATCTTTTTTCATAGGCATGCTGGGATAGATTCTTGCGGTGCTGGTACTTTATGGTCAGGCCTATCTCTACGGCAACTACAAGTAAGGCAGAGGGAATTGTGGCAAATGGTGCCGTATTTCGGTGAGGTAGGTTTCGACGTAGGGGTTCCTTTTTCGTTGTACCACCACCGGTGCTCGAGTGCCGGTACCTTGCCTCCTTCCTAGATAATAAATGAGTTAAAGCGCTAGTAGGACTCATACCAGTACAGTACAACTCCTCCCTCCTCCCACTCTAGCTGGACATTAACCCACAATCTCACAACCTAACCACCAATTAGACAACCCTTATCCTCCTACGGTACTTGTAGAACAAGCACCCCAACCGCGCCCCGCCAATTGGTCGAATACCCGAAATGCCCCGCACGTTCCAACAACCTATTCCACCATTCGCCCAAAAAAGAGCACTCTAGTATTAGCACTCATTTGTTCGCACGATACGGTACGACTCCGGCATTCAGGCCGCGGCGGCTATTCTCTTCCCATCCTATCCAGTACTGTACAGCCCCATGACATCAGAGCCGCAATCGCACTGAAAATTCCGGGAGCTTGGATTATATTTTTCCACTTCTTACTCCACTCGCTTACCCGCTACCGTAAACTTGGGAATTGGAAATCTGGGGGTTCGGTTCGGTTTGGCACGCGACCCGGGTCGAGTAGTGATTTATGGCTTAGATTAAAGAGGTAGGTGGGTCGGTAAGTTGGGCGGAATTTGGTATGGTACGGTATGCCATGCTAATCGCGTCGTGAGGGATTTTCTGAAGAAAAAAAAAGAGTATCACGGGGGCGGGAGGTGGAGAGAGGGGAGAAAAGGAGGCGGGGAACTGTATTCTCTGGATGAGCTCTTTTACATGAACTGCTGCCACTGCTGCTGTGACTGAGCTGCTGATTTCCTACTTTCTTTCTTACTTACTTGCTCTACTTTATCTCTCCATTCTCTCTGTCTATCTATCTACTTGTCTATCTATCTACCAGTTTGCCAGTTTGTCAGTTTGCCAGATAGAGAGAAAAGGGGAAAGAAAGGGAGGAGAGTGGGCTAGTGAGTGAGCGGGTCGCGCGTACATACGAGCACAGTACGATTGAGTTAAGCTACGGTAAAAGTGCGAGATCAGGGTTGTTGTCAACGATGATGGCCCTGGCAGTCTTCAAACGGTTTAAGAGGATATTGAGTACTCGGCCTACGTTTATAGTATTACATTGTACGTTTTTCCCCCTTACACTCCATGAATGAATGAATGGGTAGGTAATAGATGAAGTATAGATATCTACATCGTGTCCTTTGTTCTCTTCGGCGCTGTGGTGATATACCTTGGTGGTGGAGTGCCGTTTGTTGATGCGATATTTTTTTCTTCGTACGTTTTCCTTTCATGCGTCCGTCTACTCGGGGAGTAGTATTGACGGTGAGCTGGGGAATTGTAGTGGTTCGGTAACACAGTCTGGCTTGAATACGTATGTTTCAACATTCCTCCATTTTTTTTTTTACCCCATTGATCTAGTCTGTCTAATTCCCTCTCCCGATACCTGGTTCTTGGGGGACCGAGGACATGGAATCGGCGGTGAACAAAGGCGGTTCATATACGCTCATTCACATATGCTGGTACAGCACTGTACTCCCCCGGCTAAAGAGGGAGAGCCGGGAATCCTTACGTAATTCATCCGGAAGGAAAAAATCTAATATACCGGATGGTGTGATAGTATCGACCTGAACAAGATCAATACCTTCCAGCAGATTTCCACGTACTTATTGCAGCTCGTGACGACTCCGATATTCATACATACTGCTGTCGTGCTTGTTAGGATACGCTTTTTTGAGAAGAGGTTTGAGCATATTGGTATCTCCCTTTCCTTCATTTGCTTTTCTGTGCCTCTTTCCCCAAGTACCGATAGTGGCAGTGGTGGCGGTGGTGGTCAGAGGGTAATGCGATGTGTGGGAGTGATATAGTCGAGGAAGCCAAGAAGAATACCCAATTACAGAGAACGGTGAGCGCTGGGAGGCGGTCGAGAGAAAATGCCAGAGATAGAAATATGGAGGGTGGAATAGGTATGTATTGTGTACCTCTTTTGTAACATTTTACCCCCTTTCACTATCATTATAGTAATTGATTAACGTTTTGTCTTATTTTGAAACAGTGGTCCTGAGAGCAGCAGACGGCAGTACCCTCCCGACCCAAACGACACAAACCTCGTCAAACAGTGATACAGACGCTGCCCCCCATTCACCCGAAGCGCCAACCAGCGGCCGCATAGTATGGGACGTGCCGACCTCCCACTCTTCCCGGAACGCCAATCAAACAGCGGAGGAAAAGGCTCACTACTACGACACCTCCCGGTCAACAGCGGGGGCAACCCGCCGCCCTTCGATAGACACAATTCATGAGATAACGGATGCTGGCGATGTTACTAGCGCAAACACAGGCCCCACTTCCTCCCGCCATCTCCGAGCGCTAATTCGTGAAAATTCTCTGAGCCGTAGCCGCTCCCACCTGAGTTTCCGCAAGAGCATGGACGACCCGCCAGCACCATATCTCAGTTATACCCCCAGCATTGGGCGTAATTCCCGTTTCTACAACCTAACTGAAGAGCAGAGAAATGAGCTTGGCGGCATTGAATATCGTAGCTTGAAAACGTTGGCGCGGATCCTTGTCGCCTATTACATCTTTTTTCACGTTCTTGGTGTGATTGTGCTCGTGCCATATATTCTGCGGTCGCTAGAGTACGGGAAGGTTGTGGATGACCTCGGGATTAATAAGACTTGGTGGGGGGTTTACACTGCTATGTCCTGCTTTAACGATGTTGGCTTCACCCTTACGCCCGATTCAATGATTTCGTTTCAGAGGTCGACATTGGTGTTACTGCTTTGCGCCTTTTTGATCGTTGCTGGGTTCGTTGTTATTCCCGTCCATTTGAACCATTTAGGCTTTAAGGTTAATGAAGGCAGCAATACGGGGTTCCCGCTAGTGCTAAGGTTCATCATTTGGTGCCTTTTCAACATGTGCCCCGAGAGGTACCCGGATAAGCGGGATGTAAGTTTCCCGGGGGAGTATCCCGTAGGTATGCTAATAAACCGATAGGAACTGAATTTCCTACTAGATCACCCTCGACGATGCTTTACGTTGCTTTTTCCTAGTGGAGTAGGTCCCATCACAAAAAATCACTACAGCCATAACTAACTACGCCAACCAGCCGACGTGGTGGCTCTTCGGGATCTTGATCGTAACCCACCTTCCATTCCTCCTCAGATACCAAATTTAACAATATTCAGGTCCTCAACGCTGCCGATGTAGTCCTCTTCCTGGTGCTAGACCTCCAAACCCCCGTCGTAGAATCAATCCCAGCTGGCTACAGAATATTAAACGCCTTCTTCCAAGCCATCTCTACCCGCACTGCTGGCACCGCCTCCGTCCCAATTGGTTCCCTACATCCTGGCATTCAATGCAGCTACCTGATAATGATGTACATCTCCGTCCTCCCACTTGCAATCTCCATACGTCGCACGAACGTGTACGAGGAGCACTCATTAGGGATCTACATCCCCCCCGGCGAAGCTACGGAAACGCAGAAAGGGGAGGGGAAGGGGGACGAAGGGACCTACATCAAGGCGCATATACGCAGGCAGTTGGAGTTCGACCTTTGGTATGTGTTCTTGGGTCTGTTTCTGATATGTATCGCGGAGGGGAGAAGGATTGCAGATGCGAGTGATTACGTATGATTCCCAAGTCCCACTTCTGCTTTTAGTTAACGCGGATGTAGGCGTTCACCGCATTCGGCGTATTTTTCGAGGTCGTTAGCGCTTAGTAGCTCCCCCATCTCGACTTTCTTTCCTTCTTCCTTCACAGTACTAACAATACCAGCGGAAATGTCGGCCTATCGCTAGGCTACCCAGGCATCAACGCCTCCCTCTCCGGAACCTTCTCCACATTCAGTAAACTCGTGATCGTAGCAATGGAGATCCGCGGCCGGCACAGAGGCCTTCCGTACGATGTTGATCGCGCAGTGTTATTGCCAAGTGTGACGACACCGGATTCGACATTCGCGCCGGGTGGGGCTATGTTCGAGAGGGCGAAGGACAGAGAGACTGGAGAGGACGAGGGAATTTAATGTGGGAATATTGTAGGCAGGTAGGGCTATAGATCGATGGATTGGTTTATGTTATAATATGTTTTTGAATGATGGGACGAGAGAGGATAGGACGGGCGGGGTGCGGATTGGATAACTTAGCGCTGTTAGAGTTGCTGGGGGTAGCTGGCGTGTTGCGGTTGATTGCGAAAGTTTTAGGAGTGTAGTGGATTGTTCTGGAGTTACGCTGAAGTCCAGAGAGGGTTCTCCGGACATGTCTTTCCTTTGTTATGAGAGTTTGCAGGGGAATGGGGACCTACGCGGAGGTATGGATATGTGGCGATCCGTGGAAGGATCAGGATGCTTTTATTATTGTTTTTACAGTATATATTTCTATTCCGACCGCTGGTTTAGAAAGAAGAGCAAGATAGCGAAGTTGCGACTATATTTCCCACTTCTCCTCACTCTATCCAGGGCGCAAGGTGGATCCGCTCGCTCTGCTGCCCGTTATTGATAGATGCATTAAGAAGCGCGCTGTGTTGTAGAAGGATAAAAATAAAACACACTTTCTTGCTATGACATGCGAAGGTGGGTCGGTGTCGATATTTCGCAGAGGAGAAACGGAGGAGAGAATGGGGGGATGTTCTTTTATAAGTCATATTATATGCACTATCCACATACGTGCTGTACCTAACTTGACACAAATATCCTATTGCTTGGAACAACTGTAGGCAACCTATCACAAACGCGAACAAGGCTAGAATAAACACCGTCCACAAGGGTCTAAGAGGATTACCGGCGACGGGCATCAACAAACTGCCGTAGTCCCGCAAACCCGAGGTCCTATACCGCCCCCCCGAAAAACAAACCCTAACCTTAAACACCCGCTTTCATGACTAACCCCCCCCAGCCCTATTAAGGAAATCTAAGGTCTCCAACCTCCTAGTTCCCACAGGGCAGGATTCCCAGACCCTCTCATCCTACGTGACAAATTATGCAATAATAGCAAACCGTGAAAATAAATTATACCCCAGGGTTTCAATTGATTCCAACGAGGGTTGATCAATCCTCGACATCTTCACCACTGTGCTAGCTAGGAATTTCACGTAATATCACAATTATGGCAAATACTTATCCTACTGGCAGGGAATTTTTGATTCTCCTCCTGCGTTAAGTTAAAGATAAGGATTTATATTATTATACATTGAGTGTATAATAGGAGCCGGTACATCCTCAAGAGGAGATAAATTATAGACATTGACCTCCAATAGTTAACCAACAAGATCGCTTTGTCCTCAAAAGAGTAATCATAGCCGGGGATATCATGAAAAAAGGTAGGTTTGGCGTGAGGATGACAGGACTTGGAGGGGGTTGAGATATACTATACAGCAGCCAGGCTCCGGTACATTGAGAATCCCGCGATACGATAGTCATGACATATGAAAATCTCGGCTAAGGCATTGCGTCCGAGCCTCAAGTGTGCGTATATGATTGTGAGCTTCTTAGAACACTAGAGGCACCGCTATTCAGAGCCTTGCCTTCAGGCTACACGGTAGGAGAGCAGGATATGAAAAGCTTAGTCTCTTCTAGTCTCTTCCTTCTCCCGATGCGCATATCACGGGTAAAGGCCCTCAATGAAAGCACCAATGTTCTTACTTTTCGCTTCGTATAGCACCCCTTCCCACATAAGATATTTCTGCCCAACGACAGTTTGAAGCTGGGACGGCACAGTATCTCTATTTCATCGTCCACACTGTGTCTCTAAGACCCAGGGGACATTATAGATCTTACAATAGTAAAGGCAGGTATATGAAGCAATTAGCGAAACCACACGATGGCCACCACCCCCTTGTAGTCGTTTTAGTGCGCACTAGACTATACAACCTATCGCCCTAATCACAAAAACATAAGTGGCATACCCTGATACCCTACACTCCTCATCATCAGATTCTTATAACTTTATACAAACGTATTTTGTGTTCTGGAAAAGAAATCTGTATACAAATACCGTAGAAATTCTAATGATTGGACAGGGTACTATGTCGTTAGAGTTGCCCCCTCTGGTAAGGTTCTCCCCCCCGAAGCAAGGAATTTTCGACTACACGGCACATAGCCCAATTATTCAAATTTCTACGGTACTTGCACTTGTCTTCCAACTCTCTCTGTGACTGCCTAAAATCCGGGTGCCGGTTTCACTTCGCACCCTTCCCCTCCCGAGACATGATCTTTCAGGGGCCAATGGATGTGTTCACAAAGTGTCACTCGATAAATACTCTAGTGCCAACGCGATTCTAGCGATATTATATCTACAATAGGTCCATAATTGACCTTAAATCCCCCACAGACGCACCTGCCGGCTACAGTATCCCCTTTTCCCTCAAAGTACAGCTACTGACACCTGAGCCCCGTTCACCAACCTGTAGTTCCCTCGGCGCAATTGTCGCCCTCTTGCGGGATGATCGCATGCATAGAGGTTTAGGCCGGAACTACCATCCTTTTCCCTACCCCTCCCCTCCTCCCCCTTAAAAATCATGCGCGAGGGGAGGCACCAGATCTTGTCGGAAACAGCACCACGATCCTAGAACGGATAAATTTTTAATTGCTTTTTGTAGGCTTGGCTAGTCAGGTTGAACATCGGTTGTTTTAACGGAGGATGATACGCCGGTTTGTGAGCAGAATTTTTGTCAAGTGACTCAGCGCTTGACTCGGGAAGGTCTCAGGATGCCGGTCAACGCCTCTGAGACTATGTATACTTCGCGAAGAGATGCAATTGATAAGAGCTGTCTGTTTGCGGTACTCCCGTGATATTGACCATCGTTAGGGGAAGATTCAGCGCCAATCGACAATTGGGGAAATAGGGGAGCCCGATCACCCGATAGCCCAACCAGAGGCAAGTTCAAGCGGGCCCCGAGACGATGTTGAGGTCGAAATAAAGTATTCCACCGGAACTTCCCGTCTTGGCAGGCCCGAGCGGCCCTGATTGGGCATTAGCGATTCTGAAAGAGCGCAGTTCTTCACAGAGTCAAGGTAGACTCTTAACTAGACCAAATCACTACTTAAGTGCGAGCTGTGGGAAATGCTTTTGATTTGTTTTGAAAAATTCAACGTCATAAGGCGTGAGAAGCTATCATGGAGCAACGCATGCTATCTCAGCAACGACTTCCTGTCGAAGAAAACCCCCGCGCCCAGTTCCGGGCGTGGAAGCCATCCCCGGCCGCTCCATCTATTAGGATCCCAACACCGAAAATACTCTCCACAAGCCAAAATCTCGTTATTTGCATCTCCAGAGAGAGCCCCGCGGAGTGACGAAGAATAGAAGTGAAAGAAGGGCGACGATCGTAGAGTAGTATCCGAAGAGCTGGAGGAGGGATGGATCATGCAGGTGTCGGTCTTCTTACCCACCCATCCGTCCCGACTTCAAGAGTAGAGCTTGTCTCTAGTGAGAACAATAAACTCTAGGGCTATCCTAGGAGTTTAGCAAGACCTGTGCGCTCCCACCGATTCCTCTTAGGTAAGGGGTTGTCTACTCGCGATCAGCGAGTGTTAATCTTCTGCATGCAGCAAATAACCTAAGAGGAACGTCCAAACCGCGTCAGACCTCCACTAGTTTGTATGAGGGTAGAGGCTGCGCCTAGTATGAAGGGTCGATCGGTTCAGTGGTTTAGTTGTTACTGCCCGGAAAGAAGAGGACGAGGTAGCCTCCTACAGGTACTAAATGCGGTGACCCAAATCATCTTTCCAACTTGCGGTAGTCTCAGACCCCGAAAATTTAGTTGGCGGCAGCGGGAAGGCCTCCCCGGGCTGGTTGCCAACGAAATCTCGTCTGGGCGCACCATCAGAGGGCGTTGGAGTCTGTCTGCCTGACGACACGCCCCGCGACACGACAACCCTACGCAGAACCATCTCGCAAATATCCCAAATTACTTCGACAGCTCAAGCAGTAAGCCTAGCAGTCGTGTTGACGGTCCCCTCGAGCCCGGAAGGCTTACAGTTAATGTCCTCGAGTGATTAGACGTGATCCAGAGCTGCCCCCATCAGTGAGCCAAAAACAAGCTGGATGGTATACCGGTATGAGCGAAACAGCGTTGAGCAACATGCATGGAGGATGTTTTTAGGCGGGGTTTCATACTCCAATGCCTAATCAAGTACTGAGGGTATTACGTGGAAAATCTCATTGGAGAGCCTTTGGTGTTACAGAAAGAAATAGGACTAACGGCGCGGGCTATGTAAGCGTCCTCCCAATCACCTAGGCCCTGATGATGCTCACTATAATGTGATGACGGTAGATAATGAGACCTTTCGCAATCAAGGCCGTCGGAAGCCCTCCGCTTTGCATCTGTCATTAGTGAGGGCCTAGCATATTTTTAGCCTTTCCTCTAGAAGTATATCTTTGAAAAGTCTTTCTTTCCCCACCTCATGCGCCAGCTAGAAGTCAGACATCCCCAATAGAAAACGAGCATTCTTCCATTAATGGCTGCTCGCCAAAAGTTACCCCCATCCAGAGCCCTACGAGAGCTCCGCTATGTTAAAAGCAGGTCCAAGAGAGCAAGAGGACTGGACCAAGTGCAAACTCCTTGCATCAGAGAGAGAGCGTTAAACAAGCCTGGAACACCTCACAAGATGGTCCACGTTGTACAAAATAGTGGCCATGAAGCGCCGATCCCTATGTTAATGGTTTGTTTGCACATATTCTTGGTCAGGATCATCCATTTCTTATTCACTGCAAGAAGGTCTTTTTTCAGCCTTTCCTCCCGATCCTGGGAGGAGGGACAGTCTCGTGAGGTGGTGATAGTTGTCCATCGTTACCCTGGATAGCGTAGTTCCCAGACACCGTGCCCCTACCCATGATTGGTTGTGCTGATTCCTTCACTACATCATGTATGGATTGAGACGAATATAGCTCACTGTAGCTGAAAGTGGGCGTTTTGGAGAGAGCGGCAAGAAAGGTGGTTATTAGAGGAGCTTCAAAATTATTTTAACAGAGCTATTATTTTCCATCCCATCAGAGAGATTAAGAGTTAAGTTACACCGTCCCAGCGGGATGTCACACGAGAGAACTCAATCTCTCGAGGCACAGATACGGTTATTGCACAGCCATCTTTCACTCCTTCCAGAAAAACTGTTTTCCTGCCTACGCAGTTATCATATGTTAGAATGCTTTGCATTTATTCGACGCAGAATCATTCGATCCACCGACAGCAAAGCTCTCGGCAAAACAAACGCTGACCTGCTAGGCGTACTCGATTATAGTCGCTCCGGCAGCCGGACACCGTTTCAGCGAACTCAGCACCGTTTCTGCACGGGAAAGCTGAGTGTAGAAAAAAAAACCAGCCTATGGTACTTGCACCCCGGGGGTGGAAGCAATTTGCTTGTTTTTTTACTCTAATTCTTGCTTGGATTTTTTTTCTTCCAAAAAAATACCGAATCCAATATTGCTTCTTCAGTGGGAGACCTCTTTCCCTCTCAGGGTGGTTTAGTTGGTTCGGCGCGGAATGACGTTTCGGAGGAACCTGTCCACAATAAGGATGATGCTCCATGACTCACCTGTGAGATGAAGGAATTTAGAGAACGTTCTCCGTACCAAGATACCCAAAGGGGCGCGGATGTCATACGATTAGGGATAACTGCCCAACTCTAGACACTTTTCTTTCCCCGCTGTTCTTAATCAGGCGGTCCCTCTCTCTTTGCCATTATTGCCAGGGTCGTAACTAAATGTAGGATAGGATTTAAGTCTAACCCCGTGAGGTGGAAAGATGGTCATATCGATGGTCAAGGGAAGCGCTTCGATTGCCGCGCAGATATCTTTTTAGAATTCAACAACACCACCGAGTATGCATGCAGAATGGGTATGCATCAGAATGGTGGAGGGGCCGTTTGAAGCTTTGGGTAACCAATGCCTACCGTCAGGCACAGCGAAAGGCAAATTATTATTCTGCACTGCTCTTTTAATCCCCTCCATATTTCCGGAAAAGGCTTGGCGTAAACTAAATGACCAGTGGATAGGAGCCCCCCCCCCCCAAGGAAAAACACAACTGCGATGATCCTTTCCCCCCATTTCCCCATTTCCCAATCCTTTCCTCCCCTCACCCACCAACCCGGGAGTTGAGGCGAAGCAACAAAGAAGCGAAATAAACCAAAATTTAATTATCTAGGCGCAAGGGGGTGTGTACTCGCAAAGTGCACGAAGTGTCAACCACTACCACCGGCACGCGTCGTCGTTTGGTTAAACTAATCCCACATCCTTTACCAAAATTTCCAACTAAGTTACCATCACACTCAAGAGCTGTATGAGCCCTTCCTGATACCACGTTTCGGGGTATTTGGGAGTGCGGGAAGCCCACCACAACCCTTCCAAAACAATTCGACTACACACACTTTGGAAGAGAACCTTGCTTGATGCTTGCTGACTTCGTCAAACTGTGCCCCAAGCGGCAAAGCCTTCCTGCCTTTTTTCATTCAAAAAACAATTTCAAAGCCCCGAAGGGCTATGGCATTTAGATTTCCCTTCTAGTTAATTTGCAAACGATTCACATTGTGCAGTAGAAAGGGCCAGGTCAGGAACTCATCATCAAAAGAGCCCTGCTTTCGTCCCCGTAGAGTGGATCTCCGTCGGTCGCTACTCCGACGTCAAGATGAGCCGAAACTAAGCAAGCACCTTTAAGCAGCTTTTTGTGCTACTGATAGTGTCCAATGCCCTTGTCGGTCTGGGAAGATTAGGGAGATGCGGGTAGTAAAGACGCAAGAATGAAAGAGAGCATAAAAGCTTAGGGCTACGCCCAGACAGCTGCCAGTGAGCAACGGGCTCAGCCATTTTGGTGGGTGATTCTGATCCAAAGTGTCCCCCGAACTGAACTCTTGGGTGGAAGGGAAAACCGTAAGGCGATATTTCAAAACAGATTAGGTTGCTGATGAGCAAAAGGGGGGGGGAAGGCAATCCAAGCAAAGTTAGAATAAGTTCAATTCGGTCAAGTCCGGGGCCTTGGAATCATATACCATCGACACTTACACTCCCTCCCCAGATCAATCCATCCAGCATCCAGGCCCACGTTACTGTACCACCCTATCACTATTCAATTAGCTTGTATGTACTCGAGTACTAATAGTTCGCTCTGCATACACCACCCGAACCCTAGTATCCCTTACTCCTACCATCCAAGGTTCTCATTCGCCGTTCTGCACCTCTTTTTCTCGTGACTCCTTCCCTTCCCCCCCAGTAAACCCCCATCGATATATTAGGAGTGGTGCCCCTCTCCCGTCGCCTACCGAACACTGAGATTTATAGAACTCACACACTCCCTTATCCAAACGGTTATCTGATTGTCTTCGAAAGACTTTCACTTACTATACATCACGGACCGAACGAAGGAGACAAAACCAACTTAAACGGCAACCATCTCCAACGAAAAAGAAAAAAAAAGAAAGAAAAAACCCAAATTGCCATCACTCTTCCTATAAAACCTCTACAAGAGGAAGAAATTACCAAACAGAAAAACGAAAAGCCGTTTGTCTAGCCTAAAATGTCGTTTTGTAGCTCACCAGCATCACAAAGGTCCTCCTTCTCAAGTACATATTCAGCAGACTGCACATCACCAAACACCGCAGTCACTACGCCCAGCAGCAGCGGGGAAACTTCACCAAAACTCGGACAATCGTACACATATACGCAATCCCCATCACCAGATGCGCTCGACTTCAGCTACCCACACAATCCCACCTCACCCATTCCAATGAATGAATACCCTCCCTCCTCCGCCTCACAATCATACGCGTACAGCTGCAGTAACCAAATCCCGAGCCCTTCGCCATACACATATAATACTACCCCTTCACCGTTGCCCGCTTCTCCGAGTAACTACGGATACCTGGGGTACACCAACTTCATGCCAGAATCCCCACCGCTGCTACCTTCGTCTTATATTCATCACCTGCAGAGTCACACACCACCACCGCCCATGGACAGTAGTAGTAGTAGCGGCAGTATGGGTGGTGGTGGCGTTGCTGCTCCACCGAGAAAGTATTCCGGATACCCACCTGCCTCAGCATTTTATGGCCCGATGCCGAATTCGCCTACACACCCGGTACCATCATCATCATCATCATCATCACCATCATCGTCGAGGTACAGAAGGAAATACTCGCAGCCGATAAACCCCGAGGAGTACAAGTCTGAATCGTGGTATACGGCGGACGGAACGAAAGTGGAATATTCAGCTATGCATTTGCAATGCGCAACTATGTGACGAGATAAAAAATCCGAAACCTTTTGGATTTCTCTTGCATTCACGTCACTTTCTATCCTCTATCTGTCGATTTTCTTTCATTTCCTTTTGTACTTTTATACTTTTTCTTTTTCTAAGGGGCCTTTTATTTGCTCCAAAAGGGCAAGGATGAGGGGGACTTGATGATTTACGGATTCATGCATTGTTGGGGGACGACAGGAAGGATGACGAGATGGTAAGAGGGATAAAGGAAGAGTGGTCTTGAATGATTTTTCTCACGTTGCTGTATAGAATGGCCGCGAGACCTTTCCACCGCTCTATCTGCTACGGGACCTACGGCATGGCATCTGCGCCCACCCCCCCCTTCATACCGTTACGCTACGCATCGTTACAATACACCGGATAAAACATCACTCTGCGCACGCAAGACGCGAACACCTTGCTTCGAAGTGTACGAACCAAACGGGTCTTTACTTGTCTCCTCATTCAAGTCAAAGGGCGCAGATGACGGGAACTTTTTATCCTATCCTCTCTCTATGCGTATTTGAGCAATAGGAAGGATAAGAGAAGGTATCTCCTAGGGGGGATCAGAGTTTCTTGTGGGGTTTAGAAGGTCCGCGGAGGCGAGAAATTTGGCAGGGTGGAAAGCCTTGTCTTACAGGGAGGGATGGAAGGATTAGGTTGGGTTGTGGTCTGGAAGTCATGATGCAGCGCAGGATCGATGGAGACGGGAAAAAAACACTGCAAGACGAATATGTGAGAGGACGGAAGATCAGAGGATGACACAGCCCCACGAGTTACCCTCCATGTGTGCTTGAGTACAACAATACCTCTAATTCTCTCTGGCTACTACTTCGTTACACGGACCCCCCCCCCCCCGCTAGAGCAGCCGGTTCAGGAGGTACGGTCAATAGTTATCCACTCCTACCCCAGTCACTCGAGCCTGCAGTGCAGCAACGAAGAAGCCAAGCAACAGGTGAAAAGGCTCGAAACCTTACTGATTTCGACCGCAGTCCACTCTCCTCCCATCCATCCAACGTTGCGGTACCACCCAAGCAACTTCCCTGCTCGAACTGGTCATAGCGGGCTGATTCCCTCAGGTTCATTCTCTCTTCTCTTGTGCTTCCCGCCGTTTCATCACGGGGGAAACAGTCATTTGGGCCACGGAGTCGCCGACGGTCTAACCGCTTTTGTATAAATCAACGAATAGCAAAATCAACCGGTCCAACCTAGCGAAAAAAGGGAAATGACTATTTTTATCGACAACAACCTTCTTCCGCTTCTTATCACTTTTTTTGTTTTTTCCGACTTTTCTTCACACTTCTTTTATTATTCCAAAAAGAACCTGATTGGATTGGATTCTATGGGGGGGTGGTTTTTAATTATTCCATCGTAGCTTTTTGCTCTTTCATGAAACTTCACATTTTCGGACCTTTTCTTCCCACATTTTTTTTTCTTTTTTCTTTTGATTTACCGCTATTTTACCTTGGTTTCTTCCCTTTCTTTCCCACTTCCTTCGCCTCCTCCCATCTCAGTAACTCAAAACCCCTCATTTCACCATATTCATCTTAACTCACTAGGACCTTTTTTCCTTTCTTTTTTTCCTGGGGCGTTTATTAGGTTTCTTCTTCACTTGTCCATTTTATCCCCTTCCTCTTTCCCCGGTATATTTCTTTGTCCATTCTTTATTTTATTTTTATTTTGGCACAGCAAACCCTCTCATCCCATCATCAGTGAGGGCTTAATTGTTGTCGCATGTTCATGTTCATTTTTTTCTTCTTTCCCCCATTATTATAGGGTTTCTATCACCATCACGTTACGGGCTTAGGTTGCTTTTGGGGCGTTCGGTGGGGTGTCTGTTACTGTTACCTCCAGTATTATTTTTTTATTTTTTATCCTACAAAAACTAGGTGTTCTCTGTCAATGTAGAACTTGTGTGACTATCTATTTATTAAGATTCGTGCTTGGGTGCCAAGAAGTCGGAGGGAAGGGGGAAGGGGGGTTAGTTAAAAAAGGAATCAATAGAAAAAAGCATAAAAACTTACTAGTATTTGTTTTTGGTTTGGTATGATTCCGTTTGACTGAATGGATGGATGATCCGGTTGGGATACCGGTAGGTTAATCTTGTGGAAGTTTATTTGCAGCATGGTACTGTAAAAGGCACACAGCATGCCTTGTCGCGTGCTTAGCATATCAGGGGAAGAAGCAGACCGTGATGATGCTGGTAACCTAAAAGTGCGCAGAGACAGGAACCCAACGCTACGATAGGTACGATCCTCCATCCTCCATCATCATTATCATCATCATCATCATCATCATCACCATCATCGACAATTTTACCAAAGTCCTGAAGCTGTCATACAAAACCGAAACGGGGTCAAAGACCATCTATAACAGCAACTTATACCTACTCTCTTTTACCGCACCCCACATACTATATCGTCTTTTAATACCCCCATCCCAAAAAAGATCCAATCAAAAACAAAAACAAAAAAAACTATTGGCCATGGAAGTCCCATAGAGTGCTTTCTTGCCGTTCAAAAGGTGTAGATTTTTCCCTCATCTCTCTTATTTATTTCTTAGCCTTTAGCTATTTAGAACAAATAATATGATACCATAAGAACGCCCGATACAGTGGGCGTTTTCGTTTTTTCGTTTTTCGTTTTGTGTGCTCTTGGCGGTGGTGGATCCATTTCCATTCATCCATTCATCCAGCCCTACCTACCAGTAATATGCAGTACCGTACCGCCAGCAGGCAGTTTTCAGCCGCTTCATGGGTAATTATTTGTTATGTGTGCAAGTTTTGTTTTCTGTTTCCTGAATTAGGCTTTTTTTCTCTCTCTATTGTTTGATAGTTGGCTGGTTAGTTACAGTAGTGACTTAGTTAGTTCGTTGAGGGTGGTACAATGGAGTGCGGTGCAGACTAGACCAGAGTGGACTTTTGATAGACTACGGGTAGTTTTAGAGAGAGGACCACCGTAGCTCGCCTTAGGTAAGTTAGACAACCGGTATCCGCAAGCCCTATGCTAACTGGATACATCCCCGCGGCCACTTTTTCACTTTTGTTTCTGTTTCTGTTTCCTTTTTTGGTTTTCCCCCCCCAGTGGGATTGCACTTCTGGCTGGGCATGTATGATAATGGTGTGGTTGGTTAGTTTCGACCGGGTGGGGTGGGGTACTAGAGTAAGTTGGTGGAGGGTCTGAAGTGGTGTGATTGGTACTGTTTGATATGATACTCACCTGAAGAAGATGAGATCTAAAGAAGGATAATAGGTAGCAGGGACGAGAGGGTCTAGGCTATGGTAGGGGGGTATGATACTAAACTGCAGGTATCTCCATTATTGTACTGCACTACGGTACACATACTACACCAGCCAATCCTATTCGATAATATTCCACCTGGAGAGCATTATCCCCCCTCCCCCCAAATTTTGCTTAAGAGTGACACAGTTTCTCATGTTTGGTCTTTGTCTACCGATACTTCCTTATACAGTACTGTAGATTAATGTATTCCGCTCCCCCCCGCCAATTCTGTTCTATTGATGAGGGGAAAAAAAAGGAAAAAAAGCCTTGGCATGTCGCATATTACTTGCTTGCCAGCCTGTCTACCGTTCGCGACGCGACGCGGCTACCGTACAGTAATCACGCTCTCTTGCTCACTCTCCCATTAAGTCAAATTTAAGTTAGGTTGGTTCGAGTCAAAGCATGTGATCGACGATCATTTTAATTCGGTAATTATTAGAGATTGCGCGATTAAGTTACTCGAGTACCGGTACTCTCGTTGTAGCAGCCGGCTATTTTAGCTTTTTTATTTTTATTTTTATATAATATTATAATATACTTTTCGATGATACTTTTTTCAAAGAGAAAAGTGTCGGGCCGAGGGGTTCCAAAAGTTTTGGCCTGAGATGCGAGGTACCGGTACTTTGCAGCTGTTCGTCGAGGGGTTGTGTCGATTGAGTGGTTGATTGATTGATTGATATCCCCGGGCCGTGCGTACCTGTGCTGTGCTGTAACCTTCTCGGGGGAAGGGTAATGAGGAGGTTAACCGGGTCGGGGTGATTTTTTCTCGCCTATTTAGGGGGGCTTTCTTTCTTTTCTTTTTTTTCCTTTTGCTTTTTTGTCAGCGTTGGATATTGCTTTTTGCGGGAGTAGGTTGCGGTCATAGTTGGTTTTTGTCCCAATACTTACCCATGATACCATGCAGGATTACTGAAATCAAGTACCATCTTGTAACCGATTCATTCATGTCAGAGTTCTATCTTGAAGAAAGCTTTAATACACAAATATAACGCAAAGAACAATATAATAAGAGCGGGTTGAGATTTCATCCTCATCTCCATCACCCCCATCATCCTGACCCCTCCCTCCCTCCTCCTTCCACTCCGTCGATCGCCTCGTCAACTCATCTCCATGCCCTGCTGCACTTAGCGTTGCGCATACAGTATGATACTGAACCAGTACCGCGCAACCCTACTCTCTCTTTTTCTTTTTTTCTTTTTTACCCCCCCTCCACCGGCGCAATAATTATACCGGCCCACCAACCACAACCCCCTTCCTAACCGTGGAATTGGAAAATCTCAAGACCAGAAAACTACGTACGTGCCTACGATAACAGCATACGCGTATGACTATTACTCCTCTGAACCTTGGCGATTATAACCACACTCTCCTTTTCTTCTCCAAGTATGCATGGAATCTTCCATCAACTGCTACCACCGACGTTAACTCTAAGCTTTCTCTCATGAGAGTGATATTGTGTGGCTTTTGTTCCAGATGTCGTCATGAGACATCACTCGAAGCTTATTATTATTACCACCATGATTATTATTATAGTTTGGGAAAATTTAGCTGTATTGGGGACCCATGGGCGGAGATGATGGAGATGAGCGCAGGGCGGATCCGGTCGTCGCAGCCGTCGTCGTTGTAAGGGTTGTTGGCTTGGGACTGTATTGTACCGTGCGTGTGTTCCTTCTACCCGCTTCGCTACGGTAGTCAGTCAATCAGTTAATCAGTCAGCACTGCCCGGTATCACGCAGGTGCTCGGTTGGTCGGCCGGTCTATCGGTGTGAGCTTCGGGATCACGCCCGCGCTGGCTGTGGTGGTGGTAGTCGTGATGGGCAGAAGAAAAGAATGCGACTCGTTAGGTTTTATCTATTTTGTTCTGGTATGTCATATTTTTGTTCGCTTACCTACCTATATTACAAGTCTGCTTCCACGAGAGGATCACCTTGGAGCCTGATCGATAAGGTGGAGCAGATGCCGTGAAAGGAGGGGGAGGATATCATACCGATATGGTAGGGTACAATGCTCAGCCACACACTCTTTCTCTTATTCTCTATCCTAAGGCTTGCTTACGATACACTAATTATCGGCCTCTTCGCAAACAGTGCATATCACTATCCCGCCCATCCATCCATCCACCCACACACGTCCAAAGGCGCTCTACCGCTACCAGTGCTGTACCTTTATGTAACCCCCAAATTAACCGTTAGACTGCCGATGACCTTCACCAAGCCACGAAAACGCCTCCACATCATCATCCCACCTTTCCGTCGCCCGTAGGATACACAAGGGGTGATTCTCAGGTTACGCAGCATGGTACAGTACAAAAATCTCGCGTCTTACACATGTACGATACCTAAACCACTTTTTAATTAATTAATTTTCCCTTTCCCTTCCAAACCTTCTCGAACCCTCCTTTTCCTCATTATTAATATCTTTTTTTCGCACTCTAATTCAAAAGTTGGGTAAAAGGGGGGGAAAAACGGAAAAAATAAAATAAAAAATACTGTTGTGTAATGCCATCCTCTTCCGATCTCGTCTCTAATCTTGGGCACTCACTCCATGAGCCTAGAATTATGTGCGGTACAGTATGGTAGGGCACAGCAGTGGGCATGGTTATTGTAGATATTTTGTCCCGGGTTAAAGTACTAGTACCAGAGGACAAGGGAGAGGGGGGCATATTTTGTATTGGCGCTCAGATGTGCACAGATTTTTTTTTACCATAACTTATTCCTTTAATCCCTGTTTT
>Ga0307507_10003175_pt1 | contig 32598 bp, 7 predicted proteins | sample 7_EM_MG_FD_207223 | JGI IMG/M metagenome (GOLD analysis project Ga0307507, IMG submission 207223) | Populus trichocarpa ectomycorrhiza microbial communities from riparian zone in the Pacific Northwest, United States - 7_EM | ecosystem: Host-associated > Plants > Roots > Unclassified | place... | reverse complement strand
CCCCCCCTTTAGCGAGCGCTGCGAAATTTTGAATTCGGTACGCGCATCCAATCTCGCTTGATTGCCACCAACTGTACATAGTAATCGAAGCGAAGCCGAGTGCCTGCACGCAAGGGTCGTGCTAGTTGCTAGGGGCAATTAAATTAAAGCTATTTAGAACTTACCTAGCTGGCTTGCCAAAGTCTCAATATCAATCCAAAATCGTGCTGTAAAATCATTAATTTGCCTTTAATATAAATCCTCCTTTAAAACGCGTAGCGGCTCGATTAACAGGTGTGTCTCCTTACCCTTAACGAAATCAACGAAGCTTCCTTCCTCCCTCCTTATTGCATACGCCTCTGCCTTCGTGGACTTCTCACCAAGGTGCCCTACAACAGCCGCCAAGACGCGAATACAACGCCATTTAGTCAGACTTTACATTGGAGGAGCTTAAGGAAATAGAAAACAATCCGGAAGCTATAGATAAGGACGATAAGGAAGATACGGAGGCTTGGCTTAACTATATACAGAGTTAACAGACTTCTTGTACGCAGAGCTAATAGGCTTCTCAAAGTTAGATTAGCCGATTGACTTAATTAAGGCCGTATAAGTTGCCGTATCTAATATAGGATCCTACCTACCCACAGTTAAATATGTCAACACCGCGATATCAAGCTACAGCCTCTTAGGTAGCTGCTTAAGCTCCTTGAGCTTTTTGGGCTTCTTAGGCTCCTCCACAAAATATAATTAAAGATAAAGAAGAAATAACTCCGCCACCTTGCCTACGCGTAGAGAGTAAGATTAATAATATAGAAAGAGCTAGCGGCGGCGTGTTTATTACTTATAATTATAATATATTAATTTGATATCTAAAGGAGCCAGCATTTACTAAAACTCTTATTAATATAAGCCTTTAATGTTATAATTTTTAGCAACTTTAAGTCTTTCCTATTTGCAAGAGGGAGCTGCGTTGTTAAGAGTAAGGTATTCGCGTTAAGCTCCAGCCAATTAAGGCAAAGGTCAACACTCAGTATATAGGCGTTTGTAACGTTAGGTTCAATATAGATTCTAAAGTTATAGATTAGTAGTAGAAAATTAATATATAACTTATTACATAGGCTTAACATACTAATAGATATAGCGAGATTAAGGCTCTAACTGTTAACCTCTTAATTATATATACTCTAGATGGAAATTAGCCAGTAGCCTCTTGCTCTAGAGGTAGCTCTTACCCATTAATAATTAATTAACTCTATAATAAACTTCCAACACCCTTATAGAGCTTAGAGCTTAATATAACGCCTTACGTACCTACTGGTAGTGTTACAAATTTAATAGGCTTACGAGTTAAGCTTACTAGGTATTAGTACTGTAAAAAGCACTGTCCTAACGCCAATTAGTATTATATACTTGGCCAGGTAGATATTAAATTAATAGATAAGGACTTACGGGAGTAGGTAACTAGTATTTAGTAAGGCATTGCAAATATTAAGAATCCACCTTATAAGCTTGCTACTTGGCTTACTAAGAAAGCGGCAATAAGAGGAAAAGGTGGTAGAAGAGTATACCAATCTACCTTAAGCGAGAGCTCTACAGTTAATAGCCCAGGCGTTATTAATCACTTTTATATTGGCTCTATAGGCTTAATATTAGATCAGTAAATTACTTATATACCAGTAAGCTAACTACCCTTATTATCCTTACCTATATTACCAATATACTGGCCATAAGGTATTAACCGCGCAAAAGATCTAGAGGAGTTCTTTAAGTATTAGAGGTAGAGTATAGCTAGTGATCTTAACTAGGAGGCTAATTTCAAAGCTATACACAAAGTCGTCTATAATTTAAGGTGGGACTTAGAGCTCCTATATAATAAATCTAATAGTGCTAATCCTATTAAGGAGCTTATTAGTGCTGGTATTAAATTAGGTATCATAAAACGGCTATAGAAGGACTTAAAGAAGTAGGCAAATAAGCGTCGTATATAGCTTAAGGGAAGTTTTCAAGATATAGATAATTAGCAAAATATAGGGTGTCTCTACCACTACTAGCGCCCCTATAGTGGTAGAGACGCCCTGTATCTGGGTTCTTTAAGATATAGATTATTATAATTAATAAAATATAAGGTGTCTTTATTACTACTAGCGCCCCTATAGTAACAAAGACACCCTATATAGAGCCTTTTAGTGTATTTATAAATATTATATATGGTTAAGAACGCCGCCAAAGATTAATTATAACTCTTACCCTAAAAACCTTAACAATTGTATCCACTATATTAGAAATGGCCTCTTACGCTCTTACTCTTGCTACCAACCTTATTTATACTCTAAAGAAGGAACGCTTTAAAGCTATAGCTAAAGGTTTCTAGGTACTCTAGCTAAGAGTACCACTCCTACTAAATAAAGGCCTTCAGCTCTCCAAAAAACTCTTTAATTGGATTTAGATTAGGTAAGTATAGAGGTAAATACACCAGCTTAACGCCAAAGGCGTTAAAGAGAGACTACATCCTTTCCAAATAATGGAAGCTGGTGTTATCCATAACTACTACTAATCGCTCAGTAGGAAAGCGATTATACTATAATAGAAGAGTATTTGCCACCTAGAACTTAAAGCCTTCGCTATTTATTAAGCCTTTATATACCGAAGCTGCTAGTACGCTGTTAATTGTATACGCAGGTAGTATATTAAGCCTCCTTTTACCCTAATTATATGGCGTCTGTAAGACTAGTGTAATACTAGAAGGAGCCTAGCCTACCTTCTATACGCCTGTCTTTGAATCCGCACCTAACTCATCTACAAATACCAGTTAATTGGCAGTATACTGTAATATAATAGCAAAATATATATCGCGATCGTAAGCGCTACGTTTAAGGGCTACCTAGCGACACTTCTTTGTGTAAGCTACTTTCTAAGCTCTATACTAAAGGATCTAATTAACTTACCCGCTTCCTTATCCAGCCAGCCAAATAGAGCTCTCAAAATATTGTATAGCGGCTTACTATGACGTTAAATATATCATAGATTAGCCACTGCAACTCGTTACTAAAGAGATTTGGCTTCTCCTCCAGCTATATTAGTATCACCACAATTATCGGATTGCTTAGTAGGAACTAGCCACCTTTACTATTTAAAGGTGCTAGAGTTAAGCTAAAGACTTATAAGTTCCTTCTAATTAAGGCAATTAAGCGAATTGTACAACTAGCGGCGGAGGCACACTCTGCTCGAGTCGCTCCAAGCCGAAGAAGATCCTTAATTAGAGCGTGCTAATATAGGCCCATTCGCGGAGCCATACTACGGGTAGAGGATAGGTAGAAACCTTGCAATATTTAACAATGATCACGACACCACAGGAAGACCGATTGCGGACAGCTTTAGATTTGTCAGGAACAAGGTTCTTATAGCCAAGCATAGGGCTTCGCTTCGATTACTATGTACAGTTGGTGGCAATTAAGCGAGATTGGATGCGCGTACCGAATTCAAAATTTCGCAGCGCTCGCTAAAGGGGGGGGGTGAAGCTGGTCGTGCATTTGACTGTAAATATAGAGCCTCCATATTGAATATGAAGTTGCAACCAAACGGCCCCTCACTTGTATTCGCGACTCGCTTGTGGAGCACGTTATAAGAATAGGCTAGTATTATAGTGTTTGCCATAATTCCTATGCAAAAGCTTTAATATTAGGGCATATATATATACAATATAGGTCGCTATTTATTGTCTTCTTTGTGTAGTTAAGCTCTATCAACCAGTCCTTTTTAAAAACCATTAAAGGCCCCTTATTCCCATAGGAGATTGTCACGGGACGGGGCAATGGCTACAGAACGTATGTATTCGGGGGGTTTACAAGACGTTGCGCGATCGATCGTAAGGGTCGAGGGCGTAAGGAGGTGATATACCTACGCGTAGCTGACGTAAGCTGTACGCGAGGTGTACGCGAGAGCATGGGGCTCTCCTATAGAGGCCCCTACGGTGGGGTTCCGTAACACTACCCCCCCTCTTATAAAGGCGGAGCTCCGGCGACGCTGTGGTTGCTATATATATGTAGAAGGGATATTTAAGGTATAGAGAAGGAAAAGTAAGGGGGTATTGCTAAAGGCTTAAAACAACGTTATGTAATAAGGCTTGGCACCTAAGAATCCGACTAATTAAACAACTTTAACCGCTGGTTAAAGTTCCTGGACATCTTATTAATATTCCGGTTATATAATTATATTTTACTATTATGTAATAGCAATCTGCGGCAATCTAATGGTAATTTACCCTTATATGGTAATATATAACGGTTTAACTCTATAAGGGCTCCTATAGAGGATTAGGTATAAAATCTCTGCTTAGGCCCGATTTCTATAGGTTTATATAATAAAAATTGCTGATTAGGTCCTTTGCATTTTTAAAGTCTTCCTATAGTTGCTATTCTGGCTAATCTATATTAAATCCTATATAGATAGCTCTATAGTAGAGCCGCCGTCCTTTGCCTTTACTAAAGTATTTAGAGTTAATAATTTGTTTAATAGTTTATTCCTTATGGTTCTTGTCTTTATTCTTATCTTAGATTAATACTAGTAGGGGTTTAGGCTATATCTATCCTGGTAAGGGGTTAGGCTAGTAAAGGTATAGTAGCTATAAGTAAAATATGGGCTATATCCCACGGGTAGCTAGGGTAGGTAGGAGCTTTAGCTTATATACGGCTCCCCTATTAATAACTTATTTAATTAGGTAGGGGCTAAGGTTCTTATAATTAAGTGACTTTATAGGCCTCTATATAGAGATATTATGTGTATCTAGCTATACCTAGTCGCTAACACGCATTTCTGGTGGTGGCGTTTTATAATAGTTAGCAAAGTAGGCCTGCTTTACTTAAGCCTAGGCTATTTCTCCCTTATAGTAGTTAAGTAGATTTTTTATATAGTCTGCATGCTAGTTAGCAAGTAGCATCTTAAGGCGTTTTCTATATAGTAATTTCTTTTTAATAGGTTCTGGTAGCTCTATGCCAGATTAGGGGCGATAACCCTTATTTATAAAGAATGGTGTAAGTCCTATAGTGGTTAAGATATGGTTATTTGCTACGAATTTACCTAGTAGAAGGTAATCTACCCAGTTATCTTAACTATAGGTAACTACCTATTGTAGGTACGCTTTTATGCTAGTATTAGTGTTTTTTGGTTGTCTAGTGGTTTTATAGTAGAAGGATATAGACATCTTAATAGAGATGCTAAGGCGTTGGCAGATTCATCTCTATATATTAAAGTTAAATGGCCGTCGAAATCGGACTCTGCACCTATACGTGGTGACGGCTACGAACCTAGGTCTTCGAAGATCGGATCCAGAGCCAACGCAGAGATGTCGCACAGCGTGCGGACAGGACCTGGTGGTGGTTGTGGGCGTTAAGGGCGGTGGTGAAAAGTTTTTGGATGGTGAGATCTTGAAAACCACCACTGTTGGCCCTCTACAATACGACGACTACTACACTGTTCTATCCAGGGCACCTGTACGATCCAACATGGATAAACAGTACTCGATAACATCCCCTGACCCCCAATTGAAAGCATCAACGACCTCACATCGACAAACGAGTGAACGCGCAAACAAACGAACGAATGAGCAAATATACGGCCCCTCCTAACCCCCAGGGCGATCGCCCGCGGAGCATGCGGTCACTTGCCGTTTTACTGCCGTAATACTGCAGCCTGGATTGCGACCCACAGTTTTCCTTATCTTCTTTCAACGGAGTGGTGACCCTTTGAAAGGGCCTAGCTAGGGCCTAGGCATAAAAGATACCCAATACAATATATCCCGCTGCTTGGTATCACGGTAGTTAGAACGGATGAATCCCCCTTACGCCTTCGATGGCTCTAGGGGGGGGGAGGCAAGGCGTATATGGCAATGGTTAATAAGAGATAGCACATAGGGGATGGTTAAGATATGGGAGAGGCAAATACACGGCAATCAATTGGCAAGGCCTAGCTAGGGCGTAGTGAACCCTAGCTTTGGATAAGCTAGAGAAGGAAGCAGTGGTTCCCAAAGAGTTCAAAACATCTAAGGAGGAGGACGTGCTGTAGGCCCGTAGGGCCGCAGCTACGTGCAAACATGGCAAATTGGGGTTTTTCATCCTACTGAGGCTGCTCATAGGGTTTTTCCTTCCCCAACTGCAGGGGTTTTCTTCCTGTAAATACATAAGTTTTCCCCCCTGTGCGGAGTAGTCTGCGTGGGCCAGTAGGATCCGTATCAGACGTTAATTAAAGAGTTACTACTACTATTAAAGTTAAATTATATGCCTTAGTTGGATATAATTGAGTTAGGTAACCTATATAATTGGTAGACTTTATAGAGGAAGGTATTAGTAATATCGCTAATAGCTACGCCTTTAGTTGGGATATAGTGGCGCTCTTTTATAAGTTGGTATATTATTATAAGGATATTCTTGTAGGTACGGCCCTATTATTTATAGGGTAGTAGGTCAACAATAAAATTAATAGTAATATCTGCCTATTGTTATATAGGTACTGGTAGAGAGTGTAGTAGTCCTTAGTACTTTATATTAAAGGCCTTAGCGCGCTTATAACTATAGCAGGTGCCTATAAAGTGTTTAACTAAGTCTATTATTTTAGGCTAGAAGTAGTATTAGCTAAGAAGCTTATAGGTTTCTTCTTTACCTAGGTGGCCGCTTAATTGGAGGTTATAGGCTATTTGGATTAGTTGCTGTTGTAGATTTTCTAAGTTGGGAATAAATAGGCGGCCTCTATAATAGAGCCTATTCTCTTTTACTTTATCAGGAAAATATTCGCAGACTGGGTTTTAAGTCGACTTTTTTAAGCGCGTTTCGCGTAATTAACATATAATTGACTAACTTGACATGCAACTTAACTAAGGGCGTGTTCGGTTGCAATCTGGAGCTTTTTTAATCTGACGTTGATCTGTGCTTTCGCCAGCGTCAATTAGTAGATAATTAGTGGCGCTTAATCTAGTAGTTATACTTAATCTAAAATAAAGCCGACTGTTTGGTTGATTGTTCTAAAAAGGCCTTAGATAAGGCTTAAAATTAGCAACATCTTCTGCCCACATTAATTAATCCTCTGCTAAAACGTACCTACTACTGAACCTCTACTACTAGCTCCTTATTTCGGTGTCTTATTACCATGTCGTCAATAACTGCTACCCCTACTCCTGCCACTAATGCGTATACACTACGTTCCTCGCGCCCTCCGCCCCTTCGTATACAGCCCACGGCTCGCCGAGCAACTACAAAGAAACAGCGTATTAGCTAGACTTATAAAATGGAAGAAGCTATAATTAAAGGCCTAGTAGAGGCTGTTTAGAAAGGGCTCCGTGCAGATAGCTTATATAAGAAGGAAGGCTGGCAGATAGCTCTAGACGCCGCGTAGGCAAAGACTTAATATTTAATTACTATACGGCAGCTTAAAAGTAAGCACAATAGTTAAAAAAGGGATTAGAAGGCGTAGAAAGAGCTCTGCAATTAATCTAGCTAGGGGTGGGATAATAATAAAGGTATACCAGTTGCCTCCAAAGATATTATAGATAGATATTTTAAAGCTAATCCTAACACCGCGAAGTTTTAAGACGCTCCGCCACCTTTCCTAGAGGAGCTTGATAAGCTATTTTAAGGCATAGTTATAATGGGCAACCATGCTCTTACAGTTAATAAAGCTCTTAATTAAATAGAGAATGGGCCGCCAATTAATCCTGCGCTAATAGAGGAGGAAAGCGCTACTACTGTATAGGACGGCAGGAGCGAGGAGAATAAGTCTTATAATAAGGAAGACAATAAGGTAGCTAATAAGGATAAACCTTAATCTTTTATAAAACAGCGTCAGTTAGCTTTATCAGCTAGTAATATTTCCTTAGATAATTGCTCTACTATACCTTCCAGTTAACAATTGTCGTCCTTAGCAGGCCTAAGCCTTTATTATACGCCTTTGTCAACGCCTGCTTAAAAGTATTCACTAGCTATAAGAAAACACGCTACTAAATAAACTACTATATTAAATAAACTAGATTCAAAGCGTTAGCGACCTAGAGACAGACAACGGACAAAGAACCTACTAGAAGAGACTGTAGAGCTAGTATTAAAAAAGATCAGAGCTACGTAAGAGCTTCTTAGTTAAAAGCCGCCTCTAGAAAAGGCCTTAGTAGAGTTCCTTAATAAGTTTAATAATATAGACCTTAATAATTAAGTGCTTATTCTAGAAGCCTTTAAGACGGAATTAACGGTAAGGACCTTTTTAATTATATTAGGGGCGTTACGGAAGAGACTAATAGATAGAACTTTGGCAAAAATAAAGAAAAAAAAAGACGTTAAGGGTTAAAATTAGTAGCTGCTTTTACTTTGCGTTTGTAATTACTTTGCTATTAACAATTTTATTTTTTAGTAAGGATTTTATATATAAATTAGTAAATCCTTAAACCTATTATAAATATACTCTGCAAAATTAAAGTAACCGCTTTTCTATATATAATTATTAGGAAGTCGTTATATTAAAAGGCTCTTCTAAAGCGCGCTATATGGCGGTAAAATGTATTGGTACATAATTTAGTATAGTAATTTGTCTATAGATTATATACCTATATATTATAAAGGCCTCCCAATTGCCTAACAATAGCCTCTCCATATAAGCTCTGCAATTTCGTCCTGTCTTTAATTTATAGCGACCTCACTCTCTTCCTCTACTATCTACGCGTCCTCCTTATCAACCTCCTTATCCTCTACTACACTGTAGTCCTCTAGATTATCCGGATTATACATATTTAAGAAGTTATATACCGCTGTTAATGCATATACTAAAAGAATCTGCATTGCCAGAGGGAAGTTCTGTCTTACCGCCTTAAAGTATCAAAATCGTCTCTTAAAGACTCCAAAGGTACGCTTAATAACATTTCTTAGTCCTATATAACATAGATTAAACAGCTCCTTTATATTCTACGGCCTTATATTTACCTAAGCTTATTCACAAAGATAATATTAAACGCCTCAGTATAGTACTAACGTTATAGAGGTATTTAAATAACCAGCGTTAGCAAGATAATATTAACCTTGCGGAGCTTTAAAGCCTTTCTTCTTTACCAAATTAATAACTTTATAGTTATAAGCGGTACCTTCCCATCCAGCCAGAATGTATACAAAGTTTATATCAAAATTAACGGCAGCCAGAACGTTCTGCGTTAATATACCTTTCCTACCGCGCCAGGGAGCTTGCTTCTTATACCCGCCTTTAATCGCAATTAGTAGATGCGTACCGTTAAGCGCTCTAATACAATCGGCGAAGAACAGATATCGCTTTGGGTCATCTACAATCTCATCTAGCGTAGTATTTTTAGGTAGATTAACGAGCTCCTTATGCAATTTAACAAGCCCAGGAAGAACTGCATATACTACTCTATATACTAAATTAGCTCCGGTAAAAAGACTATATTAAAGTATATATTACCTACTCTTTGACTGTTAATAAGGCGTGCTGCGTTTCCTTACAAACCAATTAGTATAACTAATTATTACTAAATATTAGCTGGAATATTAATAGCTTCTCTACTACCAATAGAAGCTTCGTATCCTTTAAGTTGCCGTTAATTTAAAGCCATTTAAGCAACTTCCTAAACACCTCTAGTCGCATCCTCATTAAATTATAGAGCCTCTATAGGTGGCCATAGAGTAATTGCGTTATCCACAACATCCCCCACTATATATCAGTGTGTTAAGTACAAACGCCGACTGGTCAGATCTAAACGGCGACAGTAAGGATTAAGAAGAGGACGTCATATAGGGCCTACAGCTGCAGCAGTAATACCGTCATCGGTAAGGGTAGTGGCGGTGGGGTCATAATGGGCAATCAAATGGGTGCACAAGCAGAGCTCCAGATTCAACTTAATGATTAACCTATAGAAAAAAGCTATAGGTTAATCTGACGCCAAGAGCTCAAGTTTAACTACTATATACGGTAAAGCGTGCGAATTTAACGCGGTTGCCGATCTGGAGGAGCTCCAGATCAGAAAGTCATCAGATTAACCGAACACCTACCTCCAGATCAGATTAAGGCTTCAGATCAACTCGGTTCTGAAGCCTCCAGATTCAATCTGGAGCTGCAACCGAACACGCCCTAACTTGACACGCAATTGACCAACTTGACACATTTAAAAGTTAAATAATACGCAGTTGACCAACTTGACATATTTATAAGTTAAATAATACGCAGTTGACCAACTTGATATATTTAAAAGTTAAATAATACGCCGTTGACCAATTTGACATATTTAAAAGTTAAATAATACGCAGTTGACCAACTTATACATTCCTTAATATGCAATTGAGGTAATGTAATATATTATTTAAGTTATATGCTAATTACAAGAGGCTCTGCACGAAGCTCTACACGAAGCTCTGCAGAAGCTCTGCACGAAGCTCTGCACGAAGCCCTGCACGAAGCTCTGCGACAGAGACTCTACACGAAGCTCTACACGAAGCTCTGCACGAAGCTCTGCAGAAGCTCTGCGACAGAGGCTCTGCACGAAGCTCTGCACGAGGCTCTGCACGAAGCTCTGCACGAGGCTCTGCACGAAGCTCTGCACGAGGCTCTGCACGAAGCTCTGCACGAAGCTCTGCACGAAGCTCCGCGACAGAGGCTCCGCACGAGGCTCTGCACGAAGCTCTACACGAAGCTCTGTACGAAGCTCTGCACGAAGCTCTACACGAAGCTCTGCACGAAGCTCTGCACGAAGCTCTACACGAAGCTTTGCACAAGGCTCTACACGAAGCTCTACGTACAGAGGCTCTGCGCGAAGCTCTGCGTACGGAGGCTCTACACGAAGCTCTGCATCGGGTCCCCGCTATATTCCCGATAGCCTCTACACATGCCTCTGCCGCCTTATTTTTTACCCTTCCTTTCTTCCTTACATCCTCCCTACCTAGGGAGGCACTAGAACGGCAGCCAGCAGAGGACTGTTGCTAGAACTAGATGACTACCGCTAGAACCAAACGACCGTTACTAGAACCAGACGACCGTTACTAGAACCAGACGACCGTTACCGGAACCAGACGAGCGTCGCCAGAACCAGACGACTGTTACCAGAACCAGACGACCGTCGCCAGAGCCAGACGACCGTTACCAGAACCAGACGACCGTCGCCAGAGCCAGACGACAACGACTAGCCAGCGAACACTATAAACGATTCGATCGATCAATCGAATCAAGGTAGCACAGACAGGTAGGCACAAACAGGGAGATGCTAACGGGTAGGTAGATACAGACAGGTAGGCAGATGCAGACAGGTAGGCAATGCAGACAGGTAGGCAATGCAGACAGGTAGGCGATGTAGGCAGGTAGGTAAGTCAATAGGTAGATAGGTAGAAGAGAACCATCGCTATATATTATATTAAATTATCTAAAATAATATTATTTATTTTGCTAGCCTTATAAATAGCTTTAAAATAGCTTTTATTTATTTAAAATATGCTATTAGTATAAAAGAGGTAAATAGCTCTAAATACAATTGTGGTTGCCAAATGCGCAGATTACTGGCAGGTTGCGCGCAGGTTGCGCGCAGGCTGCGCGCAGGCGGGGTCACAGCTCGGCGTGGTCCGCAAAAAACTCGGCGTGGTCCAAAAGTTCAACATGGTCCGAACTTTAAATTTAACTTTGGACCACGCTCTGCTTTAGACCACGCTGAGTTTGTGCATAAGCAGCGCATATATAGTTTTATTTTATTTTAGAATTTAAAGTATTTAATAAATAAAAAAGATTATAAGTTATATATGCGGGGTATATGCAAGGTATATACTTAGCATATACTTAGCATATACGGTTTCTAGTTATAATAAATATATAGCATTTACATATATATTGCGTATACTTTGTGTATACTCTGCATATGCCAAGCATATGTTTACTTTTATACTATTAATTCTATCTTTACCTTAAGGAGACCTTACTTCTATATAAATTACTTATACTAATTACTCTTTAAAGTATTACCTTTATATTTTATATAAGGTGGGCTATATATTACAGATAGCTTAAGTACAATATTATAACTACTTGGAGAAGAGTTGGAGGAAGCTAGTTAGTTAATATAGGTACGGTCCAAGATGGATCTAGTAGAACTATATAACAAGGAATAGTAGCCAAGGTCACGTAATATAATCTATATAATCTATATAATCTATATGGAGCATATAGAGCACACGTACCTTATAGAGCAAGTGTAACGGAACCTTATAGCAGGAACTACGGTGGGTCCTATTATTAGGCTGGGTATGTAGGTAAGAACAAAGTAACAATATAATAATAACTGGTGGAGTAGTTGCCCAATAGATTAACTCCAATTGTATTCTAAGATTTACTATAAGGAGAGAACTATCTACGGTAGGGACTGAGGTCCTTTAAATACACAACTATACTCCTAAGAAATCCTCTCTTATATGTAAGGTACGTGTTATACGTGTTATATATAGTATACACTACGTATACTTTATACACTGTGTATAATATTATGTGACTCGCTTACCATTTCTTATTATATAGTTCCACCGGATCCATCCTGGACTATACCTATATTAACTAACTAGCTTCCTATAACTCTTCTTTAAGTAGTTATAATATTGTACTTAAAGCGTCTGTAATACCATCTCCCTCCTCTTTATCTTTATTCTTAAAGATTCCTAACATCTCTAAGTCGTCCACTAGAGGTATAATGTCTATTTAATTAGTCTAGTTAATATCCTTGCTTATTATACCTAAAGCTTCTTCTTCTTTATAAGCGCAATGTTGTGCTCGCACTGTGGCTGCCATATTATTACTTGGTGAGATAATGCCGTCTCCATATTCTCGTTGTGTAAAAGCGGGGTTAGTATGTGTTGCGATAGCAAGTCCTTTATCTCAATAACCCTCTTCTTGCTTAGAGTGTACTAAAGCAAACATTTAATTATCCTGCAATATTCGCTTTGTTTCTGACGCTAAGTATACGCGTCCTATAACTTTTAACAGTCTTTAAGTTCCCTAAGTAACTTATTATAGGGTCTTGTGTTTAATCTGCCGCTATAAAGCTTAATGGTGAGCTCTTAAGCGCCTTAGATAAGCTTTATTGTTTATAGAAAGCGGAGTAGAAGGCTATAGCTGCTTAACAGCGTGCCCTTAAAGCCCGTTTATCGGCCTTTGCCTATCTTCTTCGTCTTAAACGTGTCCGTGAGAAGGTCCGTTTTAAGGAGTGGAAACTTGTTTAACAGGGTCTGTCTAAGCTGGGTAATAAAAGGATTGGCTCTTCTTCTGCGAGGGAAACAACTCTAAGTAGCTTAGTAATTGCTCCTCTTAGGTCCCCCTTAGGTAACTCGTTCTTTGGCGATCCTTCTTTATTAATATTACCTAACCTGCTTTCTTTTGATACTTCTATACTTTTCCTATAGCGTTCCTTAGGTTGCTTAGTGGTTCCTAGATAGTCTTACTATAGCCTATTTACTTTACTTTATACTACGTTTTATCATCTATATCCTTGTAACTAATAATCTTTAAAACTTGCTATTTGTCTTTCTTTTGTCCTCTATATATGTCTACCTTGTAGACTGGTGGCTTAATATTCCCGTATACTAGCTCTAGCATTGCAATGTGTTATATAGGGTAGATTTTTATTTTGGCTAGTAGGTTTAACTTGTATATAACTAATAAAATTCTTTACTTAACTTTAAAAGGTCCTAGTCTAATATAGTCTAACTTCTTGCTTAGTCGTTAACTCTTGAAATTTTTGTGTAGTAGCTACACTTTATCCCCCTTCTTAAGATCTGGTCCCTTAGATCTCTTAGTATTATAATACCTTTTTATTTATTCTTGTACTAGTTTAGCTGTTTCTTTAAGGTCTATATAAAGATTTATTAACGTTTCTATTCTTTACTTAGCTGTGCTACTCGTCTTTTTTGCTTAATATGGCGATAACGACGTTTTTAGCTTATATCCGTAATTTGCCTTAAATGGTAATGTCCCCATTTCTTCTTATGGTGTTATATTGTATGTAAACTGTGTAACTGGTAATAACAATACCTAATTATTCTATGCGTGATTAATATAGTGCCTTAGATACTGCTCTAGTGTCTAGTTTAGTCTTTCCGTTTATCCGTCCGTCTGCGGATAATATACTATAGATATTGCTGCGCGAACTCCTTATTCTGCTAGAAATACTTCTTAAAATACTGCTATAAATCTTGGATCTCTATCTGATATAATCTTATTTGGTGCTCTATATCTTGTAAATACTTCTTTTATATAGATTCTAGTAACATCTTCTGCTAATATCTCTTTAGTATATGCTATAAAGTATCCCTACTTTATTAGCTTATCCACTATTACTAAGATCGCGTTATGATCTTATTCTGTAATAGGATCTCTTAACTTTAGTAACTTAATAATAAAGTCCTATAATATAACTTCCTATGGTCTTCCTGGTGTCTTAATAGGTTGTAGCCCTCTATATGGCTTATGCCTTGTTGGTTTGTTTCTTTAGTAATCTAGATATTTTTTTGTAACTTGTTTTACTAGTCCCCAGATTCCTTAAATAATGTACTCCTTTTAAAGTCTTAACACTAAGCCTATAGCTCCGTTATGTCCTTATATTATTCCCTTGTGGAATTCCTTAACAAATTCTTCTATAATAGACTTAGGTATATACGTTACTTCTCTGTTTTTATATTGCTTTAAGTCTAGATCCTCTATCTATGCCTTTTAGATCTTCTATATCTAATTACTCTTTAGTAATTTATGGATCTAACTTTCTTTAGTTGCTGTAATCTTTAGATAATTATACCTAATTAATCTGTCTTAATTCTTTTGCAATAAAGCTCCTAATAGCTTTTTATTACTTTATAGTTTAGCTTTTTAGCTTAGAGCGTTTACTCGTGCATTGTCTGTACCCTTGGTATACTGAATTTCGAAATAATATTCTATAAGCATTTCCGCCCATCTAACCTGTCTTTGGTTGAGTTTCTTTATTGTTAGGAATCCTATAAGGTTCTTATAGTCCGTCTTAACTATAAATGGTTTCTCTGTGCCTTATAAGAATACTCTCTATTTTTTAAGTACTGTAACTATACCTAACAACTCCTTGTTATAGATGTTATAGTTTAACTCTAGTAGTGTCATCTTTTAACTATAGTATGCCACTGGGTGCTATCCATCTTGATATTTCTATAGGAAGTACGCCCCTAGTGTAAAGTCTAATATATTTATTTCTATAACCGTCTCTAGACCTGGTTAATAGATCTTAAGAACTGGCTCCTAGGTAAATAACTCTTTAATTCTCTTAAACAGTTCTTATTACTCCTTTCCCTATACCCACAGTTCTTCTTTCTTTGTTAACTGTGTAAATAGCTTAACGTCCTATAACTATTGCGCTATAAACCTTCTATAGTAATTGCAAAACCCTAGGAACGATTTTAACTGCGTAATGTTCTCTAGTTCCTACTAATTCACTATAGCCTTAACCTTCTTTAGATCTATGCTGAGTTGGCCTAGTTTAATAATAAATTTAATAAAATTGGTCTTCTTAGTAAAGAACTTGTATTTCTTAATTGCTACTGGCATCTGTTCTTCTTATAGTCTCTTTAAGACCTATTTAATATGTTCTCTATGCTATTCCTTATTCTCTAAGTAGATAATAATGTCGTTGAGGTATACTATAATAAATTTATTTAGGTGTTCTCCTAATACACTATTAATTTGCTTCTGGAATATTGCTAGTACGTTTATAAGCCCAAATTGTATAACTAATGGCTTATATAGTCCTTCCTTTAACCTAAAGGCTGCCTTTTATTTATTACCTTCCTTAATCCTAATCTAATGGTACGCCCACCTTAGATCTATCTTTATAAAGATCTTTGCGTTACCTATCCTATCTTAGATTTCGCTAATTAAGGGTAAAGGATATCTATTCTTCCTAGTAATGCTGTTTAACTGTTTGTAGTCTATATATATTCTAAGTTTTCCGTTTTTCTTTGGGATAAACAATACTGGATATTCTACTAATAACTATAACGGTCTAATATATCCCTTTTATAAGTTCTCCTGGATAAACTCCTTAAGCGCTACTAACTCTATTTTAGTAAGCTTATAGATTGGAAAGAACTTTAGACTTATTCCCTCTTTTAATTCTATCTTGTGGTTCTAAGCTGTATACTTTAATAGCTTTTCACTTTCTGGTAACCATAACTTTTTACCATACTTGTGGTATTTCTTTGGTATATAACTTAAGCCTCGCTTAGTCTCTTTGTATATCGCTCTAACTTAGTACTATACCAACTTGGTTTACTGTTGTACTTTGCGCTGTTATGTATTTTTAATATCGACTTAACCTATAACTTAATTGATCTTTAGATTGTACTCCTATAACTAAGGTATTCCTAGTATCGCCTTGTCCTGTCCTAATAGTAGGATATTAAAAGACATTCTAACTGGTCTCCCTTTAATAGTTAACTAAATAGGTTCTATTTTAAGATTAATAATACCTCCTCTATAGGCTATCTGATCTCCTAAAATTGTTATAAGTGGATATAGGTGTTTCTTTTATCTGTATAGTAACCCTATCCTTTTTACTACTTTTAGTAATATGTGGTTCCTAGTTGCTCTACTATCTACTAATGCTTTAAACTACTAATCTTGCTACTTGGCTTTTAAATTTAGGTATTATCCTTAAATTTCTTTAAGGGTTTAAGGCTCTAATACTAGTTCCCTCTAGTCCTATACGCCTCCCCTTTTTCTAACTATTGGCTGCTAGATCCTACCTATACTTAGTCTAACTTTAGCTAATACTTAGTTTGTTTCTTTTCCTCTATATGCTATAGACAAGTATTCTCTAGACACTCCCACCACTATTATCCGTCTAGGTATTCTTCTATAAGGAATCTTTTTAGTTAAAGTATTAAGTCTCCTTAACCTTGTATTTCTACTAGGTGCTAACTATATATATACTTAGTATTCCTAAACCGCTTTTCCTCTAGTGCCTAATATATTCTTACTGGGTACTTCTAGTTCTTATCTTTAGGTACTCTATATATATTATATATATTATCCACACAAGCTATCTACGATAGTGTATAATACGCTGCATATTTTAGGTTAACTCTTGGTTTATTTTTATTTTTAAGTTTAAACCTATACCTAGTTAACCTAACTACTGGTATTTCTGCTATAGGTACTAAGATTTATTGCTTACTTCTCTAGTCCCTAGATCCCTCTTCTAGATTCCTTAACATTATAATTAATACTCCTTTAATGTAACTTATGCGTTTCTCTATAATGGGTTAGTCTTAAATAACTTTTTTGTCTAGCCATATATAAAAATCTACCTATTTATTGTTATATTGTTGCTTATACCACTTTCTATATAACTGGTTTAGTGTGTATAGTCTATCTATTAGAAAGTACCTTGTTATTGCTATATTATAATATCCTTTAGTATATCTTTCTTTAAACCTAGTTAGGATATCTAAATCCTCTTCTTATTCTAGTTTATCTAACTACTTTACCCTAGGTATCCCTGCACTTAGCCTATTAGTAATTCTTTATATAGGTGCTTTATTTCTTATATAACCTGGTATAGCTAATCTCTTGTCTAGCTTTTGCTCTTACTATGCGATAATTCTTGTCCTAAACTTATCTATAGTTTCTTATTTTCTGCGTCTTGCAGCTAGATCTTTATAGTTGTCTTGCTTTTTAATCCTAGTATTAACTATTTAATCTTTAGGCTAAATACTATGTTTACCTAGGATTACTAACGTTTTTATTTATTCCCTAAACTTATAGTTTATAAACTTGCGTCCTATACTTATTTGTTTATTACTGAACTAAGTTACTACCCTCTCCTATTGGTTTTTATCTGTTGTGGGTCCTTAAGTATATCTTATCTCATCTTAAGAATCTTAAGCTTTTTTTATCTCTTCTTAAGAATCTTAAGCCTGTGGCCTTTTGCCTTTATTGAGTAATAAGCTAGTACTAGCAGTTATTTACTTACTTAGTTTCTTCTAAACGTTACTCCTATTATCTTATAAAGCGATGGAAATTGTATCTAATGGTGTTATAATACCCGTTACTAAACCTTATTCTATAATGGTCTTAGTCTCTACTTCTATTTTAACTTCTCTAAGGTCTGTATACTTCTAGTAAGCTGCCTTTATTGCCTTATTATTAGTAAATGCTTTACCTATATTAAATTTATTGTTTTTAATATCCGATTTGCGAGCTAGTTTGTTGGTTTTTTTAAACTTAGATAATAATAGCTCCTATAGCCAATAGCTTGCGCTGTACTTAGCATCCTTATAAATTTGGTATACGTTGTTATAATAATATATAAAACTGTTAATTAAACACTCTTTTATTCCTTATAGTGCACTATTGTCCCTCTGTATATATGTGCCGTCTGCTAGTTTAGTTCCCTTTACTATATAGTTACTCTAACCACCTCTATAGTCTCTGGCGAAATAACCCTGTTTTCTGCAATTTATGCAAGCTCTATCTTTAAACCATTTTTCTTACTATAGAGTCCGCCTAAACGTCTTCTGCTACTAAAATCCCTAGTTTAGCCTCTGCTCCTGGGTCCTTTAATTACTTAATTCTTAACCTTTAGGTTTCTATAGTTTCTTTTTCTATCTTTAGGTTTCTTTAGTACTACTTAGGTCTATTGGCTCTATGCTATTCTATAGTTTTTAATTCTATATCTATTATTGCATACTCTGCGCCTTATACGACTGTGGAACTTTGTTTTGCCCTCTCTTAGCTTGTTCCCTTTGGTAGATTCTATTATTAATCTTTATTAACTAATCTATTAACTCTCTTAAAGTATCTGTATCTTTTATTAGGATAATTGCGTCCTGGACTTTAGCCTTAAGTCCCTATTTATACTGTGCTATGAGCGCCTTGTTATTCCACTTAACCTATATAGCTAATGTTTAAAACTGTGTTATATACTTAATTACTAAAGTGCGTTATACTAAGTTCTAAAGCTTTTGTTTTACTATGGTTATGGCTTTTAGGTCTCTAAATATCTATATTAATTACTCTACGAACCCATTCTAACTAGTAAATATATACCGTACGTCCTGGTTAGTAGTTGTTATGCTATTAGCCTATATTTCCGTAAAATATAGCTTAAACCACTTAAGTGCCCTCCCCGTTAGGAATAATCCTGCATAGGCTACTTAATCTAATAATGTTACTAACTTCGCTCCTTCCTATACTACCTTAAAGTGCATCTACGTAAGAAATCCCTTGAGCTTTAACTTCTCTCCTAAGAATTGTTTAATTAAAGGTAACTTAATCTTTACTGCTCTAATTCCATTAATGCGTTCTTTAAGTATCCTATTATTATCTTGTAAGTGATTAACCATTTCCTATAACTAACCTTGCGTAACTACTTAAGAATCCTTATTGTCTATACTAGTATCTCCTGGCCCTAAGGTTGTAGCTGTTACTAATGCCGTTGCAACTGGTGCTGCTCTTAGTAGTATATTATTCAACCTTGTTCAAATACCATAACCTTAGTAGTGAATGTGTAACGGAACCTTATAGTAGGAACTACGGTAGGTCCTATTATTAGGCTGGGTATGTAGGTAAGAATAAAGTAACAATATAATAATAACTAGTGGAGTAGTTACCTAACAGATTAACTCCAATTATATTCTAAGATTTACTACAAGGAGAGAACTATCTATAGTAGGGACTGAGGTCCTTTAAATACACAACCATACTCCTAAGAAATCCTCTCTTGTACGTAAGGTACGTGTTATACGTATTATACGTGGCGTACACTGTGTATACTTCGTACACTGCGTATAATATTATGTGACTCGCTTACTATTCCTTATTATATGGTTCTACTGGATCTATCCTAGACCGTGCCTGTATTAACTAACTAGCTTCCTGCGACTCTTCTCCAAGTAGTTATAACATCGTACTTAAAGCGTCTGTAACAGCAAAGGGATTTCTTAGGCGTATAATTGTGTATTTAAAGGACCATAGTCCCTACCCAGGTAGTTCTCTCTTTGTAGTAAATCTTAGAATACAATTAGAGTTAATCTATTAGGTAACTACTCCACTAGTTATTATTATATTGTTAATACTATTCTTACCTACATACCTAGCCTAATAATAGGACCCACCGTAGTTTCTACTACAAGGTTCCGTTACACATTCACTACTAAGGTTACGGTATTAAATAAGATCAAATAATATGCCACCCAAAGCACCAGTTATAATGACGTCGACGGCAGCTACAACCTCAGGGTTAGGAGATACTAGTATAGCGGATATAGATTCTTAATAGGCTACTTAAAAAACGCATTAATGGAATTAGAGCAGTAAAGGTTAAGTTACCTTCAATTAAACGATTTTTAGGGGAGAAGTTAAAGCTTAAAGGGTTTCTTATACAAATACATTTTAAGGTTATATAGGAAGGAGCGAAGTTAGCAACACCTATAGACTAGGTAGCGTATACAGGACTATTTTTAACAGAAAGAGCTCTAAAGTGGTTTAAGCCTTACCTTACAGAGATACAAGTAAACGGTATAACGACTACTAACCTAGACGTATAGTATGTATTTACAAGTTAGAACGGATTTGTAGAACGGTTAACGCAAATATTTAAAAACCCCAAAGTAACCACAATAGTAGAATAAAAACTTTAGAACTTAGTACAACGTACTTTAGTAATTAAGTATACAACACAGTTTTAAATACTAGCCATATAGGTTAAGTGGAATAATAGGGCGCTTATAGCACAGTATAAGCAAGGACTTAAGGCTAAAGTCTAAAACGCAATTATCCTAATAGAAGATATAGATACTTTAAGAGAGTTAATAAACTAGTTAATAAAGATTAATAATAGGATCTATTAAAGGGAACAAGCTAAGAAAGGGCAAAACAGAGTTCTATAGTTATATAGGGCGTAGAGTACGCAATAATAGACATAGAGCTAAAAACTATAGAATGGCGTAGAGCTAATAGACCTAAGTAGTACCAAAGAAACCTAAAGGTGGGAAAAGAAACTATAAAAACCTAAAGGTTAAGGATTTAGTAATTAAAGGACCTAAAAGTAGAGGCTAAACTAGGGATCTTAGTAGTAGAAGATATTTAGACGGACTCCATAACAAAAAAAATGGTTTAAAGATAGGGCTTATATAAATTATAGAAAACAAGGTTATTTCACTAGAGACTATAGAGGTGGTTAAAGTAATTATATAGTAAAGAAAACCAGGCCAGTAGACGGCATATATATATAAAGGGATAATAGTGCACTGCAAGAAACAAAAGAATATTTAATTAATAGTTTTAGGTATTATTATAACAACATATACCAAATTTATAAAGACGCCAAGTATAGCGCAAGCTATTGGCTATAGGAGCTATTATTATTTAAGTTTAAAGGAACTAACAAACTAGCTCATAGATCGGATATTAAAGACAATAAGTTTAACACAGGCAAAGCATTTACTAATAATAAGGCAATAAAGGCAGCTTACTAGGAGTATGCAGACCTTAAAGAAGTTAAAATAGAAGTAGAAACTAAGACCATTATAAAATAGGGTTTAGTAACGGGTATTATAATACTATTAGATATAATTTCCATCGCTTTATAAGATAATAGGAGCAACGTTTAAAAGAAACTAAGTAAGTAAACAACTGCTAGTGCTAGCTTATTACTTAATAAAGGCAAAAGGCCACAGGCTTAAGATTCTTAAGAAGAGATATAAAAAGCTTAAGATTCTTAAGGCAAGATAAGACACACCTAAGGACCCATAACAGACGAAAACTAATGGGAAAGGGCAGCTATTTAGTTTATAGACAAATAAATAAGTATAGGATATAAGTTCAAGAACTACAAGTTTAGGGAATAAATAAGAATATTAGCAATCCTAGGTAAACGTAGTATTTAGCCTAAAGATTAAAAAATTAATACTATAATTAAGAAGTAAGACGACTTTAAAGATCTAGCTATAAGACGCAGAAAATAAGAAACTATAGATAAGTTTAAAACAAGAATTATTATATAGCAAGAGCAAAAGCTAAATAAGAGGTTAGCTATACTAGGTTATATAAAAAACAGAGCACCCATATAAAGAGTTACTAATAGGCCAAGTGCAGGGACACTTAAGGCAAAATAGTTAGATAAACTGTCGGAATATAAGGACAGCAGTTACGTGGTTACGTGTCGTCGTCGTGTCTTTGATTAGTCATCCTTATGGTGACTAATCAGCCCCCTACTTAGGCACTGCGATCCTTATGATCCTTTGCTATCAAAAAAGAAGAACAACCATCATACTATCTACGAATCGTAGCTACGTGATATCCCCTTGTGTAACCAACATAAACTAAAATAAAAAGAGAATCTAGATATTTTAACCAGATTTAAAGAAAGATATACTAAAGAATATTACAATATAGCGATAATAAGGTACTTTCTAATAGATAGACTATACACACTAAACCAGTTATACGGAAAGTAGTATAGGCAACGACATAATAATAAATAGAAAGATTTTTATATATAGCTAAATAAAAAAGTTATCCAAGACCAACCTATTATGGAAAGACGCATAAGTCATATTAAAGGGGCATTAATTATAATATTAAGGAACCTAGAAGAAGAATCTAGGGACTAGAAAAGTAAATAATAAATCTTAGTACCCATAACAGAGATACTAGTAGTTAGGTTAACTAGGTATAGGTTTAAACTTAAAAGTAAAGATAAATTAAGAGTTAACCTAAAACATATAGCGCATTATATACTATTATAGATAGCTTATGTAGATAACACGTGTAATATACATAGAGCACTAAAAGATAAAAACCAGAAGTACCTAACTAGGATATATTAGGCACCCAAGGAAAGGCGGTTTAGAAATGCTAAGTATATACATAGATAGCATCTAGTAAAAGTATAAGGTTAAAAAGACTTAATACTTTAACCAAGAAGATTCCTTATAGAAAAATGCCTAGATAGATAACAGTGGTAGGAGTGCCTAGAGAACACTTATCTATAGTATATAGAGGAAAAGAAATAAACTAAGTATTAGCCTAGGTTAAACTAAGTATAAACAGGATCTAGCAGCCAATAGTTAGGAAAAGGGGAGGCGTATAGGACTAGAGGGAACTAGTATTAGAGCCTTAGACCCTTAAAGGAATTCAAAAATAATACCTAAATTTATAAGTTAAATAGCAAGATCAGCAGTTCGAAGCGTTAATAGATAGTAGAGCAATAAGGAACTATATATCACCAAAGGCAGTAAAAAGGATGGGGTTACTATATAGATAGAAAGAACACCTATATCCACTTATAACAATTTTAGGAGATTAGATAGCCTATAGAGGAGGTATTATTAAAGGGAGACTAGTAAGAATGTCTTTCAATATCCTACCATTAGGACAGGACAAGGCGATACTAGGAATGCCTTAGTTATAGGAGTACAATCCAAAGATCAATTAGGTTATAGGTTAAGTCAATATTAGGAATACTTAACGGCGCAAAATGCGACAGTAAACTAAGTTAATATAGTACCAAGTTAGAGTAATATACAAAGAGACTAAGCAAGGCTTAAGTTATATACCAAAGAGATACCATAAGTATGGTAAGAAGTTATGGTTACTAAAAAGTAAAAAGCTGTTAAAACATATAGCATAGGACTATAAGATAGAATTAAAAGAGGGAATAAATCCAAAGTTCTTTTTAATCTATAAGCTTACTAAAACAGAGTTAGTAGCGCTTAAGGAGTTTATCTAAAAGAACTTATATAAGGGATACATTAGACCATTATAGTTATCAGTAGAATATCCAGTACTATTTATCCTAAAGAAAAACGGAAAACTTAGGAGGTGTATAGACTATAGACAGTTAAACAGCATCACTAGGAAGGATAGGTATCCTTTACCCTTAATTAGCGAAATTTAAGACAGGATAGGCAACGCAAAAATCTTTATAAAGATAGATCTAAGGTAGGCGTACCATTAGATTAGGATTAAGAAAGGCGACAAATAAAAGGCAGCCTTTAGGTTAAAGGAAGGACTATACAAGCCATTAGTTATGTAGTTTAGGCTTATAAACGCACTAGTAATATCCTAGAAGCAAATTAATAGTGTGTTAGAAGAACACCTAGATAAGTTTATTATAGCATATCTCAACAATATTATTATTTACTTAGAGAATAAGGAAGAACATAGAGAACACATTAAATGGGTCTTAAAGAGACTATAGAAAAAACAAATGCTAGTAGCAATTAAGAAATGCGAGTTCTTTATAAGGAAAACTGATTTTGTAGGATTTGTTATTAAACTAGGAAAAATCAGTATAGACCTAAAGAAAGTTAAAGCTATAGTAAGTTGGCAAGAACCAGAGAACATTATGTAGTTAAGGTCGTTTCTAGGGTTTTATAACTACTATAGGAGGTTTATAGCACAATAGTTAAAAAGCATTAAGCCGTTCACAAGGCTAACAAAGAAAGAGGAACCGTAGGTTTAAGGTAGTAAGTAGAAGAAGCTGTTCTAAGAACTTAAAGAGTTGTTTACCTAAGAGCCAGTCCTTAAGATCTATCAACTAAAGTTAGAAACGGTTATTAAGATAGACGTATTAGACTTTGCACTAGGAGTATACTTGCTACAGAAGCACTAGGACGTATAGCATCCAGTAGTATACTATAGTCGGAAAATAATACCACTAGAGTTAAACTACGACATCTATAACAAGGAGTTATTAGGTATAGTTACAGCACTTAAAAAATAGAGAGTATTCTTACAAGGCACAAAGAAACTATTTATAGTTAAGACAGACTATAAGAACCTTACAGGATTCTTAACAACAAAGGAACTCAACCAAAGATAGGTTAAATAGGCGGAAATGCTTACAGAATACCATTTTAAAATTTAGCATACCAAGGGTACAGACAATGCACAAGCAGACGCTCTAAGTAGAAAGGCTGAACTATAAAGTAACAGAAAGCTATTAGGAGCTTTATTACAAAAAGATTAAAACAGATTAATTAGGTATAATTACCTAAAAATTACAGCAACCAAAGAAAGTTAGATCCATAAATTACGAAAAAGTAATTGGATATAGAAGATCTAAAAAGTATAGGTAGAGGATCTAGACTTAGAGTAATATAAAAACAGAAAAGCAATGTATATGCCTAAGTCTATTACAGAGGAGTTTGTTAAGGAATTCTATAAGGGAATAATATAAGAACATAACAGAGCTATAGGCTTAGTATTAAGACTTTAAAAGGAGTACATTATTTAAGGAATCTAGGGACTAGCAAGATAAGTTATAAAAGAATATTTAGATTACTAAAGGAATAAACCGATAAGGTATAAGCCGTATAGAGGGCTATAACCTGTCGAAGTACTAGGAAGACTATAGGAGGTTATATTATAGAACTTTATTATTAAGTTACTAAAGTTAAAAGATCCTATTATAGGACAAGATTATAACGCGATTTTAGTAATAGTAGACAAGCTTATAAAATGGGGATACTTTATAGCATACACTAAAGAGATATCAGTAGAAGATATCGCTAGAATCTATATAAAGGAAGTATTCGCAAGACACAGAGTACTAGATAAAATTATATTAGACAGAGATCCAAGATTTATAGTAGCGTTTTAGGAGGTGTTTTTAGCAAAATAGGGAGTTTACGTAGTAACCTCTACAGCATATTATCCGCAGACATATGGATAAACGGAAAGACTAAACTAGACACTAGAATAGTATCTAAGGCATTATATTAATTATGCACAGAATAATTAGGTATCATTATTACTAGTTACATAGTTTGCATATAATACAACACCATAAGAAGGAATGGGGATATTACTATTTAAGGCGAATTACGGGTATAAGCTAAGAACGTTATTATCGCCACATTAAGCAAAGAAAATAAGTAGCACAGCTAAATAAAGAATGGAGACATTAATAAATCTTTATGCAAACCTTAAAGAAACAGCTAAACTAGTATAAGAGCGAATAAAAAAGTACTATAATACTAAAAGATCTGAGGGACCAGATCTTAAAGAGGGAAATAGAGTGTGGCTATTATACAAAAATTTTAAGAGTTAACGACTAAGTAAGAAGTTAGACCACGTCAGACTAGAACCTTTTTAAAGTTAAGCAAAGAATTTTATTAGTTATATATAAGTTAAACCTACTAGCCAAAATAAAGATCTACCCTATATAGTATACTGCGATGCTAGAACCAGCATATAGAGATATTAAGCTACCAGTTTACAAAGCAGATATATATAGAGGATAAGAGGAAGACGAATGGCAAGTTTTAAAGATTATTAGTCACAAGGACGTAGATAACGAAATGTGGTATAAAGTAAAGTAGATAGGCTATAATAAAACTACCTAGAAACCACTAAGCAACCTAGAGAACGCTATAGGAAAGGTATAGAAGTATTAAAAGAAAGTAGGTCAGGCAGCATTAATAAAAAAGAATTGCCAAAGAATAAGTTACCTAAGGGGGACCTAAGAGGAGCACCTACCGAGCTACTCAGAGTTGTTTCCCTCTTAGTTAGAAAAAAGACTGTTCTTTTATTACTAAGTTCCTGCAGACCTTATTAAACAAGTTTCTACTCCTTAGAACAGACCTTCTCACAAACCTTCTTAAGATAAAGAAGACGCGCCAAGGCAGACAAGTACGCCTTATAAGCAGCATAAGTACGTTAAAGCTTAGTAAGGGAGGCCGAGAGCTTATTATTAAGTTTTATAGCGGTAGATTAAACACAAAACCCTATAATAAGTTACATAGGGAACTCAAAGACTATTGTGGTGGGGTAAAATGTCCCATGTTTAGTGTCTTGGCATTTCCCTGTATATATTAAGCCTTCGGCTTCCCTCCTTCTTGGATATCACGAACCTACCAAAATACATTCTTTTCTTTCCTTTCTTACAGACTGCTTTACTAATTACTTTTGACTGATTATAACCGACCGACTGACCAACAGACAGACAGACTGACTGACTAACTAATAGCATTATAACTTCCTATCTAAGGGACACCGTACCCTTCTACATTTTGGCATTCCACGTGGGGACAACGGCAAGCTCTTTAGATTAGAAGTCTAGTGCTACATACATATAAGACACGCAAGAATATATTACAACTACAGAAGGACGACTAGCTGCAGAAGAACGACCAGCCAGATAGACAAGACAGCAGCAAAGAAGCAAACAGTATCGGACAGCAAGGGGAACCAGGCAGTCCCTAAACAGAAAGACCGGAAAAGGCAAAACAGCCAGACTCTACGCATAGGCTAAAGAGTGTCTCGGAAAGATACAAGCAAGGACATCAAGCAAACCAGTAAGCCAGTCAGACAACTTTAACTAGCGCACAGACATGGCCAGAGCTTTATTAAGGATACAGAGACGACAAGCTAAGGACCAGTCAATTAAATAAAAACGAGACTTAAGGGATCTAGCGGCAGAGGAAGTCAGTACTGCCCTTCAAAAACAAAAACAACACCAAGCAAGGTCGCAAGCACACGAGATCAGGTCTCTCCTTAAAAGCCTCCTATTCCGGCTTAGCTTTGTCTTCTTTTAAGTGATCTGGATTATATTAGCAGCGGCTCAAGAGGCACTCCGTAAGGAGGTACTACGCGGAACAACGGTAGGCCAAAATAGACAGACGTATCTAGACCCGGCACTGGTAGAAGATGGAGATTTCATACTCTCTTAGGGAGACCCCCCCTCAGACGTCAAGAAGCAGGTGCCTTCCGTTACGGACATGGCCGTACAAGTAGACCTACCGCAGCGTTCACCCGTTAAGGTCCCGCTAGGACAGTCATCTAGGACATCCTCTGTTAAGACCACAGCCATGTAAGTAGACCAGCCGCAGTATATACCTAATTAGGCAGCAAGGGAAGTACACCACATATTCGTTCCAACGGTAGCAATACCAGATCCTTTTAGGCAAGGAGTTCCACGGTTTAACGGAAAGAATATCTCAAGGTTTATTAAGGACTACAAGGGCATATATCGAAGGTATTTCATAGGTGAAGAACGTAGGCTTGCGTGTCTCCCTGACTATTGCGAGGATATATACGCGGAAGCTATCCAGGTAATGCCAGAGTTTAACCAAGGAGAATAGAAAGGACTGGTAAACCGCCTTAGAGCTAAGTACCGAGCAGACGACTTCTACTGACGCATGGAGACACGAGACTTTGTGGAAGCTTTTGTTCGAAAATCTACGGAATAACTAGGCGAATTGCGTTACTATATATAGGACTTCACTACCATCTCAGATAAAGTGGTAGCCGTAGGAAACCTTACTGAGCAAGATAAGGGGTGGTTGTTTATGCGAGGACTTCCTGTTAAATACTACAGGCACGCAATGGAGCAGATAGGAGCCGTAGTAGACAAGCCCAATACCCTTAGGTTTAAAAGACTGAAGGAGGCCGTAGAGTTAAGGATAGTGGCTATAGAGGGCGCCAAGCAAATGGATATCCTTCCAGAAGAAGACGCCCTGAATATCCAGCTTATACAGGAGCTACGGCAGCAAAGGGATGAGCTCGACCGTAGGAGAGAAGGAAGGCTTCTGGACCCAGGTATACACAGAGAAGCCCCAACGCAGCAGCAGTCACCCCCTACCGTAGATCAGGAGATGGACGAAATAATAAGCCAGTTGAAGAGACTAAGGTTGAGCAAGACAGAGCTTGCAGTAGCCGTACAGTTGATGCCGTTCCTTAACCAAATTCGAAAGGACCCAGAAAGGTTTACAACACTGCTAAATTAGGCTGCAGTTCAAAGCTCAGCACAAGGATACGGCCCAGCACTAGGATATAAAGACTGGCAGAACAGCACCCGAGCTCCCTTTGCTCCGCAAGACTTTCGATATCCGCACAATTTTTAATATCCGCAAGGCTCTCGATGTCCGCAAGATTCTACTGCCTTTAGACGGCCGCAGTGGGACGTATGGGGTTAATAAGGTATACGAGGACAAGGCCTATAGACCTGTTTTAGATGCGGAGGAAGTCACCGTTTTACCCAATATAAATGCCAAGGGCTTAAGGATCTTGTTCAGCAAGGATTTGTGCATCTATCTAATTGAGGAAGACTAGTAGCTGGGACGCGCGAATAACCTAGACCTGAACTTCCGTGGCTCGGCAATAAAGGACGATTGAAAAGTATCAAGAACTGGCTTTGTACATACCAAGGAATAGACCCAGATGGACAGGTACATCAGAAAATAGAAGGACAAGGACAGACGTAGAAACAGGTCCCTATAATATAAATGGATTTTACTACTTTCCATGACGGAGTAGTACTGAAGAACAGTGACGAAATACGCACGAGCTAGGAGGACTACTGTTAAGTACGGCCCACGGACTCTGTAACGCTTAGCCAGCAACGTCCGCAGACTCGCCCAACCCCTAGAGACATCTGTACAACCAAAATAACCGTTGAGCCGCAGGCTCTGCTATAGGAGAATGTTTGACCAGGAGATTACGTCCAGGTTAGGTCACGGCTTGTAGATAAGACAGCTGAAACTAGAAAAAAGAATGAACCGTTTGATCCTTGGAGACGGTTATAGAGACAGACGCTTAAGGCCAGCTATTAACCCGCAGGCTCCGCAGTAGGCTCCACAGTAGGTGTAGGATGTTTGACTAGGGGACAGTCAAGTTCTAAGGTGGGGGAGGGGACGCAGGTAACGACTGTATAAAAGATTTCTATTTTGTCTGCTTAATTACTGTATTTCCTAAAGCTCCTTTTCTTGTTTACTTTCTTGATCGCGACACGTTAGTCGCGACGACCTACTGTAAAGATGTCAGTTTAGCTCACCGCCTGTCACTGAGCCAATAGCGATTTTCCATGCCCGGCACGGAAAATCCTAATTGGTCCATTCAGCAATAGAGCTGGTAGAACTCTACACCGCCCCTAAAATTTGATAATGCACCAGAAGCACCAGCTGCATAATAAGAACAGTATTAAGAGCCTCAATTAATTGCACGGATACAGAGCCAATTATACAATGCAGAGCCAGATGCAGAGCTATACACAAAGCCTTAACCGAACGGCAGATGCGGAAGCCTTAGTCTTGAATGACTGCACAAAAGCTATGGTCAGTTGAAGAGTTGAATCAAGCCTAAGCCTTGATATCAGCACGTCACCGTCACTGAAGCAAGTCAATCAAATGTCGTCAGATTAGAGCCTTCAACCAGGCCAACCTTGTTCCTTATTCAAACGATAGATGACCGCAGCATAACTATCACCACCATCCGAGTTCAGTACTACACCAGCTGCACGACGAGAACGGACACCACAGCAAGGAAGGGACCTATCAGGTACAGCAGCATAACATTGCATAACAAGCACCGTGGAAACGGTAAAGCAGTATATAAAGAGGCACTGACAAAAGATGTTTTGCAAGAGATTATATATAGGGCATAGTTAACCACGTTAAGCCTGAACCATCCTTATATAACTAAAGACAGAACTAGGCCGTATCTAGCCAGGCTAGTAAAGGACTATGTTAAGGATTACAAAGGGAATAGGAATTGGACGTATAGGAACCAACGCTTCCCCTCTAGTTGTTTTGATGAAGGACTATTATGGACACAAGGGCAAGGGATATGCGACGGAGGTAGTTATAACGGCTAAGAAGCTGCCACCAGATGGCCTTAAAGATGTTGAGGACGACTTAGGCGAAGCACAGAACCAGCAGGACAATAACAAAGAGACTAAAAGCAGAAGACAATCCCAAGAAGGCTCTTAAGCTGGAAGAAGATCAAGGATATGCGAGCGTACTGCCAACAGCTGGGGTAAAGAAGCAGCCGTAAAAGCCTAAGGATGCGCCAAAGAAGCCAAGAGCAAAGGCGACTCTAAAAGGAAAGAAAGTAGCTATCAAGGACGTCTTATAAAAGCACCAGGCCTGCGGAAATGGTCTACTAGAAACTGCCGTTTATGCTCACAAGGAAGGAAGTCTTAAGACAGGTCTCTAGATTAGACGTCTGGTGGACACTAAGAGCCTCAATCAACTACAAATACAGAGCTTTGACCGAACGACTGCACAGCCAAAGTCTTGATTAACTGTCCACAGATACAAAGCCTACGGATATAGAGCCTCAATAGAACGTCAACGGATTCAAAAGCTTTGATTAAGCATGCGACGATACAGAGCCCAGGTCATACGTACAACAGAAGACGCCTTAAGTCAAGCCAGGGCCTCATCAAATCTTAATCAGCTGAACGCCGTCTCCGCATTCAAATCAGGACAGTCAGAACCTTTAACCAGGCTAACTTTCTACCTTAATCAAACAACCGAACGATCAGTTGCAGCACGTCGTCGCCAACCAATTAGACAGTCTTCGGCCAGCAGTCAAAACACGCACGCAGACACGGACGCAGACACGGACGCAGAATATGCAATGCAGAGCTACTGATGCACAGCCAGATGCACAGCCAGATGCACAGCCAGATGCAGAGCTAGATGCAGAGTCTTAATATTAAACGACCAGCTAAACAACCAAATTAAGCCAGAGTCTCTGCTATTTTAATCAACTGCCCTACCGCCGCCGCCGCCATTTTGTCCGACTGCTTTATCCCTACTATCTTAACCAACTGCTCTGTCTCTACTATTCTAGATCTGTACTGTTGCTAAATCTAATTACTGCCGGATCTACTAGATCTATTATACAGTTCCACCCAACTGTTCTAACCAACCTGTTCCATTCTACTGTTTCCACCAACTGCTACTCCAACTAACCACCGCCGACCGATTGTTCTACTGCTACTGCTACTGCTACTGCTACTACTGTTCCAACCAGCTATTCTACTGCTACTATTTAGCCGTTCTGTTCCGTTGTTCCAATTATTCTACCGCTACTGCCTTAACCAACTGCTACCAACCGTTCCGCTCCTACTAAGTGTTCTACTATTAAAAGTTCTGCTGTCAGATATCCTACTGCTTACTGACTATTACCGAGTTCTTCTACTAAGTATTCTACCGCTGACTATTCTGTTTTATTTTACTGCGCTAAATGTCTACTTTTACTACTGCTTTTACCACCGTTACTATTACTGCTATTACCGCCGCTGTTATTATTTCTGGTTTACTGTTCTGGTTACTAGTAGGAAGATCGGATCTTAGCTATGGATAATAAAAGGATATCGTGGAATAGTTCTATAGGGCTATAACGGCTGCAGAATTACGCCTTTGACTAGTACCGCTAGTAGGTGTAGTACACAGGCGATTAGGGCGGCTAGTGCGTGCATTTATGCTTTCGACCAGTGACGCTAGTGGGTATGGTGCATAGGCAACTAGTACGGCTAATAGGTGTATTTATTTTAGTGCGTGTCTGATAGGTATCTTACTAGGAGGAAGAGATTTCCTACATTCTATTTTATGCTTTCCTTTTTCTATTCTGTTTTTGCTTTACTTTCGTTTGGCTATTCTTCTATGGTATAGAACGTTAGGGGACAACGTTCTTAGTAGGGGAGGTATATAGTGGGGTAAAATGTCCTATGTTTAGTGTCTTGGCATTTTCCTGTATATATTAAGCCTTCGGCTTCCCTCCTTCTTGGATATCACGAACCTACCGGAATACATTCTTTTCTTTCCTTTCTTACAGACTGCTTTACTGATTACTTTTGAC
>Ga0307507_10003174_pt1 | contig 32606 bp, 7 predicted proteins | sample 7_EM_MG_FD_207223 | JGI IMG/M metagenome (GOLD analysis project Ga0307507, IMG submission 207223) | Populus trichocarpa ectomycorrhiza microbial communities from riparian zone in the Pacific Northwest, United States - 7_EM | ecosystem: Host-associated > Plants > Roots > Unclassified | place... | reverse complement strand
TGCGTGTCAAAAAAACACGACATAGGCTAGTCGGTCGAGTTGCCAAATGACCTTAACTGCGCGCCAATTGCGTCAACCACCAACCATTGAGGCCATTGAAAGGGTACCATATTTTGCCGATATAGAGTTAAGAGGACTTAAAGGAACCAGAGAGTTAGATAAAAAAAGCAATTAACTCTATAAGCTAGATTAAGATGTTATAGTAATATACGGATAAAGATTAGTAGAAATAACAATAGAGTTAGAGTACTTATTAATTAATAGCGATAAGGAAGAAAAAGAGGCTAGCTAGGGGCACTTAAACCTTAATAACGTAATAGAAGTAGAGACTAAGACCACTATTAAACGCGGTTTAGTAACAGGCATTATAACACCATTAAATACGGCATCCATTGCTTTATAAGACAGAAGGAGTAGCACCTAAAGAAGGTTAAGTAAGTAGATAACTACTAGTGCTAGCTTACCACTTAATAAAGGCAAAAGGCTAAAGGCTTAAGATTCTTAAGATAAGATAAGAGACGCTTAAGATTCTTAAAGTAAGATAAGATATACCTAAGAACCTATAATAGATAAAAACTAATAGGAAAGGGCAGTAGCTTAGTTTAGTAACAAATAAATAAGCTTGGGATAACAATTCCTAGGGAGCTAAGATTTTAAAGAACAAATAAGGTCTATAATAGTCCCAGGTAAATATAGTATTTAGTCTAAAGGTTAAAAAGTTAATATAGTAATTAAGAAGTAAAGCAACTTTAAGGATCCTTTTAGAAGACAAAAACCATAAAAAAACATGGATGAGTTTAGATAATAAATTATTGTATAGTAAGAATAAAAGCTAGATAAGAGATTAGCTATGCTAGGACGTATAAGGGACAGAGCACTTATATAAAAAGTTATAAATAGGCTAAGGATAGGAACACTAAGAGCTAAGTGGTTAAATAAACTGGAACAAAAAGAGGATCTAGGGATTCTAACTAGATTTACAGAATAACATACTAGAGGTTATAACAACGCAGTAATAAAGAGATACTTCCTTATAGACAGATTGTATATACTTACTAAGCTATACTAGAAGTGGTATAAGCAAAGAGGAAATAATAAGTAGAAAGACTTCTATATATAGCTAGACAAGAAAGTTATACTAAACTAGCCATTATTAGAAAAACAGATAAGTTATATTAAGGGAGCCTTAATTATAATATTAAAGAACCTAGAAGAATAGGCTGAAGACTAGAGAGAAATTAAGAAAATAATAGTACCAGCAAATAAGACAGTAGTATTCAGAATAACATAGGAAAGGTTTAAACTTAAGGATAAAAATAAGCCAAGAGTTAACCTAAAGCACCCAGTATATTACACATTAGTGTGGATTATATACGTAGATGATATATATAATATATATAGGACACCTAAGGATAGGTATTACAAGTATCTAATAAGAATGTATTAGATAACGGACGAAAAAAAGGTTAGAAATGCTAAGTATATATATAGCTAGCATCTAACAGAGGAATGAGAGTCTGGAAGTTTAACACTTTAACTAGGAAGATTCCTTATAGAAGAATGCCTAAATAGATAAGAGTAGTAGGAGTGCCCAGAAAACACTTATCTATGGCATATAGAGGAAAAGAAAAAAACCAAGTATTGGCTATAGAAGGACTAAGTACAGTTAAAGGTAAACTACTAATAGTTGGGAAAAGTGGAGGCCTATAGGACCAGAGGGAGCTAGTAGTAGAGCCTTAAACCCTTAAAGGAATTATAGGACGACACCTAAATTTAAGAGTCAGTTGGTAAGGTTAAAAGTTTAAAGTATTAGTAGACAGTGGAGTAATAAGAAACTACGTGTTACTAGCAGCAGTTAAAAGGATAGGGTTACCACACAGACAGAAAGAACACCTATACCCATTAATAATAATTTTAGGAGATTTAATAGCCTATAGAGGAGGCATTATTAATCTTAAAACAAGACTAATTTAGTTAACTATTAAAGGAAAACCAGTTAAAATGTCTTTTAATATCCTACCGTTGGGAAAGGATAAGGTAATATTAGGAATGCCTTAGTTATAGGAGTACAACCTAAAGATTAACTGGGTTATAGGTTAAGTTAATATCTAGGATATACAACAATGTAGGACGCGATAATAAACTAAGATGGTATAGTACTAAGTTAGAGCAATGTATAAAGAAACCAAGAAAGGCTTAAGTTATATACCAAAGAGATACTATAAGTATGGCAAGAAACTATAGAGCCTAAAAAGTAAAAAGCTGTTAGAGTATATAGCATAGAATTATAAAATAGAGTTAAAACTAGAAATAAGTCTAAAGTTCTTTCTAATCTATAAGCTTACTAAAACTAAGTTAGTAGCGCTTAAGGAGTTTGTCCAGGAGAACTTATAAAAGGGATATATTAGACCGTTACAGTTATTAGTAGGATATCCAGTACTGTTTATCCTAAAGAAAAACGGAAAACTTAGGATGTGCATTAACTATAGATAGTTAAATAGCATTATAAGAAAGGATAGGTATCCTTTACCCTTAATTAGCAAAATCTAAGATAGGATAGGCAATGCGCAAATTTTTATAAAGATAGATCTAAGATGGGTATACCATTAGATTAGGATTAAAGAAGGCGATAAATAGAAGGCAGCCTTTAGGTTAAAGAAAGGATTATATAAGCTATTAGTAATGCAGTTTGGGCTTATAAACGCACTAGTAACGTTTTAAAAGTAAATTAATAGTGTGTTAGGAGAACACCTTAATAAGTTTATTATAGTATACCTTAAGATACCGGAACGACTTTTGGAGCTCTTGCTGCACCCGGCCCAAAAAGACCAAACCAACTAAAAGAACCCTGAAAAACACCCTGATAATCCCCTGAGATGCATGCATTATAGGGGAGGCACAGGTGGAACGACGGTGGTACGTAGTTGCGCGCGACCGCCAGACCTATACCTAACAATAGCCCCCTATAACAACAATAAGGACGGGCGAATACTACACCAGAAAGCAGAAATACCCTAATTAAAAAGGTATTTAATAAAATATAAAGCCTATTAGACGCGTCTAGTATCTGGAACTGTGGGGGAGTATCTGTTAGCTATTATAAACTAATATAGCTAGCAGAATGGCTCTAGTCTAGTAAACCTTAGGCGCCCCTCTAGCAAACCCTTAATTAAATCCTCCAACGGCTAAACAAAATTAAAGATAAATAAAACCCCCCCCTATAGGCGAACCGTACCTAGGCCGCCGTAGCTGCGCTTCTATAGTATAGGGAACCTACCCCCCTAAAAACAACAACTGGGTATATAATCACAATATAACCAAATATAGAAAAGGCAGAGGAACTTAGGGGACAATCAGAAATAGAAGTTCTTATAGAGATTTATAAGAAGGTCTATAACACCATTGCAGTCCAATACCTTAGGAGTAAAGATATTAGAGTTACCCTAAAGGACTAATAGGTAAAGGAACGGGCCGTAAGGGCAGAGGATAGGCTAGGAGAGTATATTGGCATAAAAGTGCTTTATAAAGATTACTTAGTTAAAGTCCTGTTGGTTCCTATAAGCCTTAGGGTAAAAAGGGGACGCTAGGCGGACAATACAGCAACTATATAGGAAATAGTAAAATAAACGGAACGCCTTATATTAGGACTTGTAATTACCCGGATCTAATGGCTTTAACAGGAAAATACAAACTAAGTATATAATAAGAATAATAAGAGGATATAAAGGGCGCTAGAGACTTGCTAGGGAGATAATAAACAAACGCATAGCTCCCTTATTATCAGTATATATATACTAGGAATATAAAAACTCCTTATCCAAAAAGGAATAATTATAAATGGCCTTATATATAATACAAGGCTCTATAACTACAGACTATGCCTAGAATAATATTATTGTTGTGTATAATAGGGACATACCCAATCCACATACATAGTATAGGTATGCTGCGGCCACTATACAGGCCCCTATAATATAAGACAATATATAAATTAAGACCAAATAAAATGCGCGAACTGTTACCGAAGCACACATAAGGCGTGGGAGAGAGAAGACTGCATTAAATATAAAAGACGGAAGGAAAGGGCTTAACAGCTATAGGAATAACTACACGCTAGGTTATATAAATAGAAACAACAGGCAATAAGCTAGGGGGACGTAGGTATCTTCCTAGTGTTTCCTACCTTTAACACTAGGGGGCTAAGCTAGCCATCCTAAGCCTTAACGGGCTAAAAGCAACGCTGCGCAACATTACCAGACTAAATAGGGACATAAGGGACATATAGGATATAAGAAAAAGGACGCCTAGTAGGAAGACCCCTATAGACGGCTATAGTAAGTTTAAGGCCGGGATAATTAAGAATTAGATTTAATGTGGTAAATATAATATACGCAGCTAGCTTATAAGGGGCATATAGCTAACCGGCGAGAACGGGGGAAGAACTAGAGGCAATAATAGACTTAGATTTAGAAAGGCTAGTAGGAATATAAGACACAAAAATAGAAAGCTCTATATAAAATAAGTAGTAGCCAGGGAGTAAATATAGGAGATAGAAGTTTTGAATATTTTAGAGAAAGTGGAAACGGAAGAAGTAAGGAGTAAAGAAGAGGCGAAGGACTCCTACTAGGGGTCCGCCACTTAACTATTATATAGTATAACTATGGTAATATAAACCACCATCTAGTAAGGCCCCTATTAGACAGTCTAGACCTAGAGAAACACTATATTCTTACTATATAAGAGCCGTATTACAATACCTATATATAATTAATATACTGCCCCCAAGGATTCTAGCTCCTATATAAACCAAAAGCAGCCATACGCGTATACTTTATAATTAGTAAAAATATCAGCCTTGCCTTATAGTTATAGCAGGTAGTTAACCTAGATATTGCAGTTATAACCATCTAGATATATAGGGGACTAGTACAAATTATTAATGTCTATAACCCTAGGGTCAAAGGGGTAGCATAGACAGAGAATATTATATCTGTAATAAGCTTGCTAGAAACTAAACACGTAGAGTCTATTTTACTAGGAGACATAAACCTCTACTACCTATAGTAGGGGGGTATTTATGTTGCTACCAATTGATAGGTAGAGTGCCTACTAAGAGCTATAGATAATGGGGGCCTTAAGCTAGCTACCCCCCCAGGTGCAATTATATGGCAATAGGGCACCGCTAAAAGTATAATTAACCTTACAATTATGGACGAAAACCTATACTAGAGACTTAAAAGGTGCTCCCTTAAAGAAGAATAGGCACTTATTTTAGACTATATTCCTATCTAGATACAACTAGATCTGGACATTAAGGCGTAACTAAATAGTAAAAAATACGCAATAAGGAAGCTTAACGTAGATAGCTTCCTTAATATAATTAAATAATAACTCTAAGACCTAGAAGAAATCCACCCAATACTAAACAAGCAAGGCTTATTGGCTACCCCTAAGGAAATTAATTAAAGACTAGAAAGGATTTAGGCAGCAATTAAAAGTAGGCTAGAAAAGCACTGCCCAGTTTTAAAACCGGGCCCCTACACGCGATACGCATGGCCCGTATAGTGCGCGGCCCTTGTAGCCGGCCAATGACAAGCAAGGAGGAAATATATAAGCAGCCATAATTCTAAGAATGAGAGACAATATAAAGACACAAGAAACTAGCTAAAGAATACCCTAAGAAAAGAAGTAAGAAATAACTAAAAATAGTTTATAAATAAACACACTACTAACTTAAGTCTCCCCTATAATAAGGGCCTTTGGACTATAGCAAAATAGGTAAAGAAAAAGGTGGGACGCCTAGTAGAAGATCTACACCTACTACCCCTATAAAGAGCAGGTGAACTATAGGCTATAAGTAACAATAATAAGAAGGTAAAGATCCTTATAGAAAGATTTTTCCCTTAACCAGTTCTAGTAGACCTTAGTGATATTACTAGTAAAACACCGGTGACTTGCCTAAGGGTTAACAGCGACATAACAACTAAAGAAATGGCTAGAACTATTAGCCGCCTCTTAAATAATATAGTACTAGGACTAGATAGGATCCTAAATAAAGCCCTAAAGACCTGTAGACTACTTATAGCACCTTAGCTTGTAAACATAGCCAGAGTATACTTTGTAATAGGCTACTACCCGCAACTTGGAAGATCTATAACGACGGTTGTCTTATAAAAAGAAGGTAAAGTAGACTACTTAATCCCAGGAAGCTACTGCCCTATTGCCTTAGAAAACACCCTAAGCAAGATCTTAGAAAAGGTTATAGCGGACTATATAGTAGATATGGTAGAGGAACACGCCCTACTACCATAAAGCTAAATAGGGGCAAGAAAGAATCGCTTAACGCTATTAGCACTTATACTACTCGCTACTACCATTAAAACTATATGGGCTATATGAAAGGACTTTATAGTATTAATGCTTAGCCTAGATATTAGCGGCGCCTATAATAATATACCCTATAAGCGTCTCCTATATATCCTTAGGGTAAAGGGCTTCCCAGAATAGATTATTTAATTTATTTAAGAATTTATAGGCCAGAAAGAAACATTATTGGTCTTTAGTAGATACTAGAGCCCCCCTATTGCAGTTATAATAGGAATACTATAAGGATTACCTCTGTCGCCTATACTCTTCCTCTTCTTTATAAGTAACCTGCTTAACACCTTTAAGGAAGGGGCAACCTAGGGGATAGGCTTTGTTAATAACACAAACCTAATTATATATAGGCCAATAGCCGCAGAGAACTGTAGGATACTAAAGAAAGCCTATAATACCTATATAGAATAGGCAAGACGATATAGAGTCCAATTTTTACTAAAGAAATACCAGCTAATCTATTTTATAAGAAAATGTAACTAATCTGCAGATCTTTAGTATATAATCTATATCTAAGGCTTTAGGGGTTAACTGGTTTAAGGCCTAAGGGTATTAAGAGTGTGGGTAGATAGTAAGCTCCAATAGAGCGCATATGCGGCGTAAGCGGCCCATAAGGGCTAAGTATAGTATATCGCTATGTCTAGGATTGTTAATTCTATATAGGGTCTATGCTTCCAGAGGTTACGCCTACTATATATAGCAGTTGTCCGGCTAACCATGACGTATAGATCTAGTATTTGGGCCACTAGAGAAACCAAGAAAGGCCCCCCTAAATTACTCCTTAAACTACTCTAAAAGGTCCAAACAGCCTACCTTAGGAGTATAACAGGCGGGTATAAGCGAACAGCTACAGCACTGCTTAAGAAGGAAGCTAATATTCCCCCCTTATAACTATATATTAAAGCTAATGCAATATAAAGGGTGTAAAAGGAATGTAACTCTAATGTTATAAAGTATATTAAGACACGCCTAAATAAACTATGGAGGGACCCTAGGGTGCCCTATAGGAGAAGGAACCAACAACCCTAAAGTAGGGAAGATATATTAGGAAAACAGGTGGAGAAAGTAGAAGAAGAATAGTACGGCGCTAGGGCCCAGGCCTATATAGAGGAGGAAGGGAGACGCGTAAGAGGCCAGCAAAGACAATAGTAAGGGAGAGAAAGGAGCCAAAGTAGAGCATAAAAGAGTACTAGAAAACCATCTACCGCAATATAATACTGGTTGGACCGACGCTGGAGAGATAAATAGGAGTTAAAGGTACAGAGGTAGACTTAGGCAAGGGGAACCTAAGCTATAGTATAGGTAATGCTATAGGGGGTAAATACCTAAGGGCTCTAAGAGGGCCTAATAAAGGTAGAAAATATAATAGCAACACTTTTAAGGACAGGAATAATAGGACTAAAAGATTGGCTTTACTGGGTAGGTGTCCTAGTAGGTAGCCTAAGGTATAAATATAGCTGGCTAAGACAGACACCAAAATACGTAATACTGTTATGCCCCTTATACACCGGCTAAGAAGTAATTCTCTTAGCAGCTAGCACAGAAAACTATAATACACTGCTCTCAACATAGAAAGGCCTTAAGGCGGCTACCCGGTGGCTTATTGGCTAAAATATGCTAGACCAGTTCTGGGTTATAAAGGAAATAGCAATAGAAGGCAAAGGGGCAAGTAACAGGCGCCCCCTAATAACTCTACAGGAGTAGAGTATAGTGTGTGATACTAGCACGTCTGTAGGTTTGTTACGGCAGCAGTGGTTCCTAAGAAGGTTAAAAAGTAAGGTAGTAGAGCACTACTGGTGACTCGCAGGCGACTTGTAAGCGAGCCCCAAAAGGCGGGGAGACGGATCATGGGGTTTTCTTAAATAGAGTTTTCTCCCCATATGTATATAAGGAGTAGTCCGCGTGGGCCTAACAGGGATCCGAATCGGACGTTAAGCAATAAATAATAATAATAGTATACCTTAATAATGTTATTATCTACTTAATAAGTAAGGAAGAGCATGGAGAATATATTAAGTGGGTCTTAAAGAGACTACAGAAAGAAAAGATGCCAGTAGCAATTAAGAAATGTAAGTTCTTTACTAAGAAGACCAATTTTATTAGATTTATTATTAAACTAGGAAAAATTAGTATGGACCTAAAGAAAGTTAAAGCTATAGTAAGTTAGTAAGAACTAGAGAACGTTATGTAGTTAAGATCATTTCTAGGGTTTTGCAACTACTATAGGAGGTTTATAGCGTAATGGTTAAAAAGCATTAAGCTATTTATAAGACTTATAAAAAAGGAGGAACTATAAATATGGGGTAGTAAGTAAAAGAAACTATTTAAGGAACTTAAGGAGTTATTTACCTAAGGTCCAATTCTTAAGATTTACTAACCAAAGTTAGATATAGTTGTGAAAATAGATGCATTAGACTTTATATTAGGAGTATACCTACTATAGAAGTATCCAGACGGATGGCACCTAGTAGCGTATTATAGTTAGAAAATAATACCACTAGAGTTAAACTATAATATCTATAATAAAGAGTTATTAGGAATAGTTGCAGCACTTAAGGAGTAAAGAGCATTCTTATAAGGCATAGAGAAACCGTTTATAGTTAAGACGGACTATAAGAACCTAATAGAATTCCTAACAACAAAGGAACTCAATTATAGATAGGTTAGATAGGCGGAAATGCTTACAGAGTATTACTTTAAAATTTAGTATACTAAGGGTACTAAAAACGCAAGAGTAGACGCACTTAGTAGAAAGGCAGAGTTGCAAAGTAATAAAAGGTTATTAGGCGCTATGTTAAGAAAAGACGAAGACGGATTAATTAGGTATAATTATCTAAAACCAGCAGCTATAATAGAAGGACTAGAACAAGTATATAAAACGCTAAAAAGTAAATGGTTAAGAAGAATTAAAGAGGTATAAGGTAAAGACTTAGATTTAGAGTAGTATAAGCACTAAGAGGCTATATACATACTAAGGGCAATTACGGAAGAGTTTATAAAAGACTTTTATAAAGGAATAACTTAAGGACATAACAGAGCTATAGGCTTAGTGTTAAGACTATAAGAGGAGTACATTATTTAAGGAATATAGGGATTAGCAAGACAAGTTACTAAAGAATGCCTAGATTGTTAAAGAAATAAACTAATAAGGCATAAGCCATACGGAGGGCTATAACTAGTTAAAATACTAAAGAGACCATAGGAGGTTATATTATGGGACTTTATTATAAAGCTACCAAAATTAAAGGACCCTATTACCAGATAGGATTATAATATAATCCTTATAATAGTAGACAAGTTAACTAAGTAGGGCTATTTTATAGCATACATAGAGGAAATCTTAGTAGAGGATATAGCTAGAATCTATATTAAAGAAGTGTTTATAAGATATGGAGCACTAACAAAGATTATATTGGATAGAGATTTAAGATTTATAGCAGTATTCTAGGAGGTATTTTTAGCAGAACAAGGAGTTTAAGCAGTAATGTTAATAGCATATTACCTATAAATAGATAGTTAAACGGAGAGACTGAACTAGATATTAGAACAGTATCTAAGATATTATATCAATCACGCATAGAACAATTAGGTATTGCTATTACCAGTTACATAGTTTATATACAATACAACACTATAGGAAGGGATAGGCACGTTACCTTTTAAGGTAAACTATAAATACAAGCCAAGAACATTATTATTGCCACAATAAGTAAAAAAGATAAGTAGCATAGCTAAAGAAAGAATGGAGAACTTAATAAGTCTTTATATATATCTTAGAGAAACAGCTAAACTAGTATAAGAAAGAATAAAAAGGTACTATAATACTAGGAGATCTAAGGGACCAGATCTTAAGGAGGGAGATAAAGTATGGCTACTATATAAAAGTTTTAAGAGTTAATGACTAAGTAAAAAGTTAGACTATGTTAGACTAGAACCATTTACAGTTAAAGCAAAGATCTTAGAAGTTATGTACAAACTTAACTTACTAGAGAAAATGAAGATCTACCCTATATAGTATATTATAATACTAGAGCCAGCACACGGGAATGTTAAGCCATTAGTTTATAAGGTAGACACATATAGAGGACAAGAAGAGGATAAATGGGAAGTTTTAAAGATTGTTAGTTACAAAGACATTAATAATAAGACTACCTAGGAGCCACTAGACAACTTAAAAAACGCTATAAGAAAGGTATAGGAGTATTAGAGGAAAATAGATTAGGCAGTATTAATAAGGAAGGATTGCTAAAGAATAAGTTACCTAAGGGGGACCCAAGAGGAGCACCTGCTAATATATTTGGAGTTATTTCACTCTTTATTGGAAGAGAATCCATTCTTTTATTACCAAGTTCCTAAAGGCCTTGTTCTATAAGCTTCTACTCCTTAAAATATACCTTCTTACGCACTTTCTTAAGGCAAAGGAGATAGGCATAAGCGTTTCAGCGAGCCTCTAGGGTATAACACTTTTTGTTATAAATACAAGCCAGGCAAAGCTTATCGTCATATTAAAGCCAGTAAATTTTGGCTAACACCTCTAATAGTTTACTATTAAGTTTTGTAGCAGTAGATTATACCTAGGACCCTAGCAGCAATTAATAAGGGTACTTAAAGACTATTAAGAGTAATAGGACGCGTATACTTAGCGTTAGAAATAGAACGAACATTGCAGGACAACCATATGTTTACTTACGTACACTCAGCACAAGAGGACGGTTGTTGGTTAACAGGTAACGCGATTACAATATAAACTAACCCCTCTTTCGCACAACAAGAGCAGGAAGGTATTATCTTACCTAGTAACAATATAACAGCTACGGTACAAGACCAACGCTCAGCTAAGGTAGAAGGAGGAGCTTTAGGCATAATAAGCAATAATATTAATTAAGTTAATTAGACAGACATTATACCTCTAGTAGATAACTTAGAGATATTAGGAATCTTTAAGGATAAAGATAAAGAGGAGGAAGATAGTATTACGGACACTTTAAGTATAATATTACGACTACTAGGAGAGGAGTTAGAAGAAGCTAGTTAGTTAATAAGAGCATAGTCCAGGATAGATCCGGTAGATTTATATAATAAGGAATAGTAACTAAGGTTATATAGTAAGCTCTATAAGCTCTAGAAGGTCTATAAGGAACGTCTTATATACCTTATGTACCTCACGTACGTTATATATAAGGAGGATTTTTTAGGAGTATGGATGTGTATTTAAGGACCCATAGTCCCTACCTAGATAGTTCTTCTCTTTATAGTGAATCTTAGAATATAATTAGAGTTAATCTGTTAGGCAACTACTCCACTAGTTATTACTTGTACTAATAGATTATTGGCTTCCTGTTTACCTATATACCCAGCCTAATAATAAGTCTACTGTGGTATTTCCCACAAGGCTTTGTTATACTAGGCTATAAGGGCTTTAGTTATTATAAAGTATTCTAAGGCCTTATAATCTAAGACTACCTAAATAGGTTTAAGGGTCTCCTCTAGCTATACACGCTAGTGCTAAAGGCTAGAGATAATAGCCTGTATCTCTTTATTATAGATATAGTAATTTAGCTTTGTATTTATTATGGTCTTTAAATAGTATATAATAGGGTGCTATTTTCTATCTAGCTGTTTCTGGGAATAGATGGCAGCTATTATACTATCTAAAGTATCCGTTTTTAGCATTAAGGGCTATTCTAGGTAGAAATGGGCTAATAGCGGAGTAGAGACTAGCCGCTTTTTAAGTTTATTAAAGGCCTTTTTATATACATTATTAAAATAGAAAGGTTAGTTCTTTCTAGTAAGATAGTTAAGGGGCTAAGCAATTCTGCTATTGTGACGGTGCTAGAGCGCGTCACCTGCTACTTTGCCGTTTCCAGGGCAATTTGCCGCAACTTGCCGTTTTCTAGCAATCTGCTAAATTCTGCCATATTCTGCCAAATCGCTATTAGCTCGCTTACTACTAGCGCCTTGACGACCCCTTTGTATCTCGCTAGTCTCTACCAGTCTTCTTTCTCTCCTTAGCTTAGTATTCTTATATGGTAGCAATCTATAAGCTTTGGTTTAGAAGCATTTATATAAGCCCGTTACATTATACTAAGCTCTCCCTATATTGCCTGGGAAGGCCTTAATAATATCCTACCCTAAAAGAAGACCTTTACCTGCAACAACGCGTCGACATGTTATACTTAGACATTAAAAGACTTATACTACTATGCCTGAGAAGGCCCTAACAATATCCTACTTTATAGGCTAGATTGTACTTAACCTGCACTCCCACTAAACCCCAAAATTAAAACTAAATTGTATAATTCTAACAAACCTTAGGAAGCTAACAATGGCACCTAAAGTAAGCTTATCTAAAAGACCTGCCTCTACCTAAGAGGAATATAAGATCTAGTTAGGATCAGAAATTAAAGATAATAATAATATTATAGGTGTACACGAGCAGATTCGTGCTCTTGCAGCCAATTAGAAGGTTAATTATCTTTAAGCCTAAAGCACTTAAAAGACTCTAAAGGAGATCCTAAAAAGCCTTACTGTCTTATAAAATAGCCTAGCCTCCCCTTTATAAAGCCTTAGTTAACCCATTTACTTAACCAAATGTGATATACTAGAGAGTATGGATACAATAACAAAGTAATTAAAGTCCGTTAAGCTCCCTAACCCCTTACTGTTATTAAATGGCATAGACCTAACCTTTAAGAACTGGAGAATCTAGGTGCGAGGAAAGCTTTATATTAACTATAACCATTTCCCCTCTAAAGAAGCTAAAATGCTCTACCTCTTTAGTTGAACTATTGGGGACGCCTAGCAACACCTCTAAGCTAAGTTTAAGGATAATTTACCTGTTTAGTTTACATCTGTTAATAAGATAATATAGCATCTAGCTACTATTTATGTTAATCTAAATAAAGTATGGGATGCCCGTTATAACTATAATTGCCTAATAATAAAACTAAACCAATTCTTTACTAAGTTTTAGACTTAATTCTTATACCTAGTAGGCGAAGGCTAGGTTCCCCCTAAGAACTACCATTTGGATCTATATAATAAGCTAACAATCCAACTATAAGAGAAGATTATGGTAGCCTTAGACAACCTACTAACCTACTAAAAACTTACAGCCTAATGTTTATTGCTAGATTTAGAACTAAAATAAATTAACGCTCGTTCTAATTAATTAAAGCGGCCCTATAGTAACTATAACCTATTCACTATACTAATAGGAGCTGGCGTTAGGAAATAAACTATAACCGCCCTTATACTAAAAGCGGTTATAACTACCTACTAGCAAGCCTTGCCCAACTTACCACGTACTATACCTTCAGCTAATGCTTATTATAACACCCTAATTAACCCTACTACAGTTATATGCTTTAATTGTGAAAAGGATGGTTACTTTACTATATTATACCCAGAGCTAAAAGATATAGGTAATATTAAGGAGATAGAGGAAGAAGAGACGTTTAACAAGTTAGGAAAAGAAGAACCCTAGGGGAAGACTCCCCCCTAGGGTATCCTATTTATCTTAAGGAGATTAATCTAAGTTAGCTAATAGGTGGAAAACACTTTATAATTCCATATATAGTATCTTAAAATGGATATAGAGTTAATATAACTGCCCTTATTAATACTAGAGTAAATAGCTTTGCCTTTATAAATACTGCTTATATAAATAACGTTGCTAAGTTCTTAAATATAAACGCCACCTAACTAGAGAAGCCTATTTAAGTAAAAGGCTATAACAGCTAAGTCAGTAGGCCGGTTACCTATGTCCTAAAACTATATATCACTATTAATAGACAACGCCAGTTTAGTATCCCCTTCTGCATCCTAAACCTAAGGTCCTATAATATAATTCTTAGTTAAAAATAGATGTCCTACTTTAATATTTGGCTAAATATTTAATAAAGATAGTTTATCTGGCCGGAGAATAGACTAAAGTTACCCTCCTTTATTAGAGAAATCCGTACTAACTATAAGATATTAGCTGTAAAGGCTAACCCTACCTACTAGTAGGATGTTAGGGACCGCGACCTAGCCTTTACCTAGAAAGAGGCCTACTATAAGGCTGGTAGGAACTCCATACCAATAATGATACTCCCCTAAAGGACTATAGCTAAAGAAGACTCTAATTATAGAAGTAGAACAGATAGTAATATAGATAACTTCTAAATTATAGAGATCTGGCTAATAGGGAAGAGGACGTACTAATAAGATGTAGAGGATAACCTTTAGAAGATGTAATAAGAGCTAAAAGAAATAAAGATAATGCTAATATACTAAAGGCCCCTAAGGCTATGGACACCCCTACTACTATATAACTTCTCTATAGTAGACATCGCGGCAATTAGCGCTATAGGTTTCTCCTTTAATATATATTAGAAGGAGAATAAGGTCTTTATAACTAGCTTATATAAAATTAACCAGATTATTAATAAGAGGGAAGAAGGGCTAGTAGAGAAAACTAATAAGGAGCTAGTTAAACGCCTCCTCCCTATGTACCTCTTAGACTATAGAGACGCCTTTTTAAAAGCAGCTTTAAATATACTGCCCCCCTACTAAACCTATAATTATAAGATTTAACTAGAGGCCGATAACTCTCTAGGCTATAGCCCCCTTTACTAGCAAACTATGGAGGAACTAAAAGCAACTAAATAGTACTTAATTAATAACCTCTATAAGGGGTTTATTGAGCTAAGTTAGGCCCCTTTTACTTCCCCTATTCTATTTATAAAGAAACCTAATAAAGGCCTTTATTTTTGCATTAACTATTAGAAATTAAACGCCATTACTTAGAAAGATTGCTACCCTCTCCCCCTAATTAATAAGACCTTTATATGTCTAAGCCAAGCCAAAATCTTTACTAAGCTTAATATCCGCTAAGCTTTTTACCAAATTAGAATAGACCCTATATTAGAAGACCTAATAATGTTCTATACCTACTATAGTTCTTATAAATATAAAGTCCTTCCTTTTGGATTAATAAATAAGCTAGCCATATACCAACGGTATATAAATAATATTCTTTTTAACTACCTTAACAAATTCTGCACAGCATACCTAGACGACATTCTTATATACTTAAATAATAAACTTAAGCACTAAGTTTATATTAAGAAGGTCCTAAAGAGGCTGCGGAATATAGGTCTATAAGTTAATATTAAGAAATATAAATTTGGAGTAAAACAAATAAAGTACCTTAGGTTTATTGTTAGCACGGAAGGAATTAAAGTTAACCCTAAGAAGGTTAAGGCGATCCGTAACTAAAACCCCCCTTATACTATAAAAGGAATCTAGTCCTTTTTAGGCTTCTATAACTTCTACCATTAGTTTATCTATAACTATAAAGTTATAGCTAAGCCTCTTATAAGACTAACTAAGAACAATATGCCTTTTATCTTTAATAATAATTATACAGAAGCTTTTAAGGAGTTAAAGGACTAACTTACCTCCTCCCTAGTTCTCCATTACTATAACCTAGACCTTAAATTAATACTGGAAACGGACGCCTCTAATAGAGTAATGGTGGGGGTTCTCTTATAGCTATACCCAGATAGCAAGTGGTACCCTATTACATTTTTCTTAAAGATAATAGCCTTAGCCAAGTATAACTACAAGGTACATAATTGTCACAGAGCGAGCACAAGCGGAGATAATATATAGCGAAGTAGATATTAATAAGCTATGTATATAAACTGCGTAATAAGGTCAAGACGTTGCGTAAGGAGAGAAGGTAGGGGAACGGGAAGAAAGGGTATATATTATTAGTTTAGTTGCTTGGTCGACATATACACAGATCAGAATAGGATTTAAGTAGCGGTCCTAGCAGAACTTGGCAGGATTTAGTGGACTTGGCAGAATATGGTAGAATGCGGCAGATTGCCGTTAGATTACCGTAGATTGCTACGTTAGTGGAAACAGGTGGAAACAGGTGGACGTGTATAAGGTGTTACGAAGGTGTCCCATAACAGTACCCCCCTTTTAAACTTGAGCTTCTGCGAGATGAGGCTGTGGTAGTTCTGGGTAGAGTTTATAAAAGTCTTCTACGGCTTGTATAAGTCCTACTAAGTTAACAGGTTCCCATAAGGGCTCAGTAAAGCCTCTCCATTTTATAAGGTATATATATTTGCGTTTCTATTTATCATACTTAATATTATTAACTCTTTTAACAAGGTACTTATCCTCACCATCCACTTCAACTAGTGGGGGAGGGTCTTAGATCTGTCCAGGTAGGGCATCTAATATAGGGGCGGTAGGGTAGAGGACTAACGTATAGAATATAGGGTGGATTTTAACCGTATTAGGGAGCTTTAGTTAATAGGTATAAGAAGAGACAACTTTTTTTAACCTTATAAGGGCCGGCGTTCTTCCAGTTAAGTTTCTTAGTAGGTTATTTTGTGTTTAGATTTCTTATGTCTAGCCAGATAAAGTTACTAATTTAGTAAGTTAGTACTAGGGTTTGGTTCTTATTTGCTACGGCTTTATAAACAGACTGGGCCTATGTCATTTTATTAGTAAGGAACTCTTATAGTTCTTCCATCTTCTTTATAAATTTATTTGCTTCTGCAACTTATAAGGCCTAATAAGCTGGGTAAGGAACATTACTAAAGGGTTTAAAACCCATTTATGGGTGCTAGCTGTAATTAGCTAGGAACAGGGAGACCTTTATAGTTTCTAAAACGGAGTTATTTATAGTAAACTTAGCAAATGCAAGCTAGTCTATTTAGTTATCCTGCAAATACAACGTGTATATCCGAATATACTATTCCATTATAGCATTTACACGTTCCGTTTAACCATCCGTTTCTAGGTAATATACTATAGACAATAGTGCTTTAATGTAGAGTTAGGTAGTTAGTTCTTCCCAGAACGCTAAAATAAACTAGCGGCCTTAATTAGAGATAATCATTTTAGGGAGTCTGTGGAGTTTCTATATATAATCCAGGAACAGTTGGGCAACGGTAGGTATTAATATATTAGGGTAGGCGATTAAGTGTCTTATCTTAGATAGTTGGTCTATAACTACCATAATGTTTATGCATCCTTTATTTATAGGGAGATTAACAATAAAGTTAATTAAGATGTCCTTCTATCTTTGGTCTAGGACAGGCAGTAGCTTTAAAAAGCCGTTATACGTCTTATACAAAGCTTTGGCTTGTTAGCAGGTATAGTAGCTAGAGACGTACCTTCATATTATATTATATATGTTTGGCCAGTAGTATTCTTATTAGAGTAGTTTTAGGGTTTTCCCTTAGCCTGGGTAGCCGGCTACTAGTAGGTTATGTATATGTTTAAGGAGCTTAAGCTTAAGTTTATTATAATTAGGGACAACTAGGCGGTTTTAGTAGTATAAGTGGTTTCTGCGGACTTTGCATTTACTTAAAGAAATCTTTTTAGAGCGTCTAACGCTGTTTTAAATTAGCTTAAGTGTCTCTTAAATAAATTTATTATTTGGATATTTATTAACTATAATCTATTTAATAGTTTAATTAGTTATCTTAAGGGCGTATACTATAAGATCTTTAATAGGGGGATTAAATAGCTTAGGGCGGAGCAGAGTCTAATTATAGTAGGAGCGTGCTTCTTCTTAAGCTGGTACGTCTTATAAACATTAGGTTAGGGCATTAGGCTTCTAGCCTTAAACGCCTAGGCGGTATATAATTAAGAATTGGAATTAGGACAGATATTCTAACTAGCGGGCTTAACGGTGGCTTAGCTGTTTTATAGTTATAAAGTACTATAGGTTTTTATAGTTACTAAGAACTTTAATTAGGAACCCAGTTCCTTCTAGTTCTTGTTGCTATTGCTTAAAGTATCTAATAATCGCTAGTAATTCCTTATTATAGATCTTGTAATTATATTTGGCTAGGCTTAGTTATTTTAAGAAGTATACTATAGGGTGCAATACTCCTTCTTTATTATATTAAGACAGAATGCCTCTAGTAACATAATTAGATAAGTTAGCTTCTATAACACTTATTTAGTCTGGGTTAAAGTGTTAAAGTATAGGTATAGTAGTAAATATAACCTTTAGATAAGTAAAGGCCTTCTTATATTCCTTATTAAAGATAAAGGCTTTGTCCTTTTAGGTTAAGGCTATAAGGGGTAAAACTAAGGCGGAGAAGTTATTAATAAACCGTTAGTAGAAGTTGGCGAAGCCTATAAAGGCCCTTATATCCTTAACATTCTTAGGTTCTTGCCAGTTTATAATTACTTTAACTTTCTTAGGGTCTATTTATACGCCGTTTATAGAAATAATAAGTCTAAGGTATAAGACTTCTGTTTTATAAAACTCGCATTTATCTACATCTAATTATAGGCCGGCTCTATGTAAGGCTTATAAAACCAGTTTAATATATTTTTAGTGTTTAGCCAGATTGTTGCTGTATATTAAGATATTGTTAATATAAGCAGGACAAAAGACGTCTAGGTATAGGCGCAGGGTATTATTTATAAAGTATTAGAATGAACTTAGGGTATTTGCAAGGCCAAATGGCATTACCAGATATTTAAATAATCCGTATTAAGTACGAAATGTAGTAAGCCATTTATCTCCTTTTGCGATACAGAGACGGTTGAATATGTGGATAATATTAAGCTTTATATAGTAGCGAGCCTTACTTAATTAATTTAGTGTCTCTTAGATTAATAGGATTAGGTATTAGTTTTTAATAGTAATAGCGTTAAGAGCTTAGTAGTCTATGCAGAAGTATAAACCACCGCTAGGTTTCTTAACAAAGATTACTGGTACGGCTATAGGTAAAGAACTTGCTTTAATAAATCCTTTATCTAGATATTTGTCTAAGTACTTCTATAATACTTAGAGTTTGTTTTAAAATATTTTATATAAGGGTCTAAATCTAGGATGTTTTTCTTCTTTAACTATAATCTTATAATTATATAGACGGTGTTCTGGTAGCTTATTAGCTTCCTTTTATAAGAATATATCTAGATAATTGTGGTACTCTATAGGTACCTTTATAGCGGGGTTAGTATGCTTCTTTGGTGCTAAGGCCTTCTTAATATTAGCTATTGTAACAGTAAAGATTATATATTCCGGTTTCCTAGCAAGTTGTGCCAGTGGAGTAGCTCTAATTATATAGATATCTAAGGTATTAAGCGAGCTTAGATTGTCCTTAGTTTCTTATATAGTCTCTTATTTAGGTTTAGGTTCGGCGTCTAGTATGGAGTTAGTGTTAGATTTAGGTTTAGGTTCTTTAAGTATCCTTTTTATAGTAGAATACCAGTTTTTCTAGTACTTTTATATGTTAAGCTTAAGCTTCTACTTGGTTTGGGGTGCAGCTATTAGAGTTAGTTTATATTATATATTATTTTTAGGTTCTTAGTGGATGTTAGTAGAAGTCTTACATTAGTGGAATTTAGTGGAATTCTTAGGTTAGTAGAATTGGGTAGACTTTTTAGGTATAGGGTGGACATTAGTGGAAATTTTAGACTGGTGGATCCTAGTGGATTTTTCAGATTTTGGTTTAGGGCTTAAGTAGTAAGTTATAAAGCACTTCTGCTTATAATAGGAGGTGGTAAATAGAAGCTTAAGGTTATCCTAATTAATGGTTACCTTATATAGTTTTATCTAGGGTTGTTTAAGGATTACTAGGTAACCTAAGGTAGTTATAAAGAGTTTAATTAATTCTTTGTAGTTTAGGTATTGGAGTCTTAGGGCCACTACGTAGGTAATATAGCCTAAGATAGTGCGTTTACTATTAAATCCAAATACATTAATATGCCGGTTGAGGGGTGTTAGGGTAAACCTATTGTCTTATATAAAGATCTTATTAATAAATCCTATGCCGCTAGCTCCTATGTTAATTAGGACTTAAGTATTCGCCTATTAACCTTTCTACTAAAGACGGTAGTTAACGGTTATACTATAATCCTAAGAGTTAGGTTTTGCAATATCTAATATGTTTAATGAGATCCTGTAATATAGCTATCCTAGAGAGCAACTTAACTTTAGAATATACCTTTTGGTGGTAAGCGGGAAGGGGTTCCTATAGAACGTTAGTTGTAACTTTATCCTTATAAGTGGTACTTACTAGATACGGGGCTGGAACCAAGTAAAGATTAGGGACAGTAACTAGAGAATTAATATGGTAAATAGTTATTAGTATTGGCCGTTTATAAGTTGTGTTAGGGTATAGGGACGGAGTAGTATTTTAAGATATATTCCTTACTTCCGCATTTAAAGTAAAGGCCTAGCTTAATGCGTTATTCTTATTTAGGGGACCTTAGTGGAGCGTATCCTAGGATCCCTATGTTAATATCCATAGCGTTAGGGTGCTTAGGCTGAGATAATAACTTAGTAAACATTTATAGAGCTGTTGTATTATATTAAGGAGTGGACTTTGGTATTAGGCGTAGTATATTATTATACCGTTTATTAATAACGTTTGCGTAGGCATTAAGGGCTCCTAGTAGGTTTACACCAATTAGGGAGGTTTTTAGTTTAGGGCTTAGAGATTTAATAAGGCTATTAATTAGTGCGGAGTTATTCTAGCCTATTTCCTTTACGTAGCAATTAAATTTAGAGAAGTATACTAGGAAACTTTTCTTTTCTTAAGTTATATGATTTATCTTCCTTTAAGCGGTAGCTTGGCGGTTTAGGTTACTATATATAGCTTTAAGAAGTATAACTAGGCTTTATACTAAGTTTGGCTAGAGAGGTTTAATAAGGTTAGCTACGTCTCCTCCTAGTTAACTTAGGGCGTAGTAGAGTTGGTTAGCTTTAGTTGGGTAACGGTTAGCATTACTAGTTAGCTTATTTTTAAGCCGGCTTAAGAATAACCAAAGCTCTTATTATTTGCTAGTAAACACTAGAGGGTCTAGTAGTTTTTTAGATTGTTATAACGCGGTAGTTAGTTCTACCAGTGGGACAACTATTGCTAGTTTAGGGCTTGCGTTCCGTGTATTGTCTTCTAGTAATAGTGATTGGTTTTAAGGGCTTAGCGTAGGCGTCTTAAGGGTGCGGATTTCTTTTTGGAGGGCCTTAATTGTTTTCTAGTGCTATGCTTCTTATTTAGCTTGCTGTTAAGCTATAGCAGCTTAGTTTTATATAAGGGCGTCTATAAAGGACTTTTATATATCTACCAATTGTTCCTAGAGTGCGGATATAATGTTAGCGGCCGTTATAGGGACTTTGAGGTTGTTCTATATTTTAAACAAGGCGGGGCGGAGTGTAGGTTTTTAAGGTTTTAATGCAACGTAGTGTTACGGAGTAAGTATAAGCGGAGATAATATATAGCAAAGTAGATATTAATAAGCTATGTATATAAGCTGCGTAATAAGGTTAAGACGTTATGTAATAAGAGAAGGTAGGGGAACGGGAAGAAAGGGTATATATTATTAGTTTAGTTGCTTAGTTAACATATACACGGAGCAGAATAGGATTTAAGTAGCGGTCCTGGCAGAACTTGGCAGGATTCGGTAGACTTGGCAAAATATGGCAGAATGCGGCAGATTGCCGTCAGATTGCCGTAGATTGCTACGTTGGTGGAAACAGGTGGAAACAGGTGGACGTATATAAGGTGTCATGGAGGTGTCCCGTGACAATAATAAGGAAATGCTAGCTATTATATAATCGTTATTTTAGTGGCGCACAGAGCTTAAAAGTATGGACTCTTAAATTAAAGTCTATACTAATTATAAAGCCCTTAAGTATTTTATAACAATAAAGCAGCTTACCGGTTAATAGGCCTAGTGGGCTAAAATACTCTCCTAGTTCTTTTTTACAATTATATCCCGCCCTAGTAGATAAAATTCTAAAGCTAATACCCTTACCTAGAGAGAATAGGACGTAGAACTATAGGATAAGCTAAAGGCTTAGCACCGGACATATGCCCTCCTCCGTCCCAAATAGCTTAACCTATATATCCTTAAGGAACTAAGCTTTAAATGGAATAAGCTGGTGCCTATAAAAGGAGAGATCCTAAATAAACCAATAGGACTAATTAACCGCATTCTAATTGCAAACCGCACGGCTAAATCCCTAAAAGCCCTCCACAACTAAGCTATAGAAGGCAACCCTAATCTGGAAATAGAAGACAGACTACTCTTATACCAAGAATGACTTATAGTTCTAGACATTAACAACCTATAAATAGAGCTAATCCGTAAAGCCCACTATTAAGTCTCTACGGCGTACCCTAGTTAAGGCAAGACTTACTAACTACTAGCGCCTTACTACTACTAGTAAAGACTCCTGTCCAATATAGAACGATTTATTAGAAATTATTATGCTTGCAAACGGGTAGATACCCCCAGGGATTAAACCCCTAGATGGTTATAACTACTGCCAGTTCCTAAATACCCTTAGCAGTATATTATAATGGACTTTAAATTATTCCTAAAGAACAAATATGGCTATAATATGGCCTTTATAGTAGTTAACCGACTAAGTAAGTAAGCCATTTCCCTCCCTTGCTTTAAGACTATAACCGTAAAAGATATAGCCCGCATATATGTTAATAATATTTACTAGAGCCATGGCGCTCCTAAGTTAATTATCTCTAACCATAGACCCTAATTTATATTAGACTTCTAGGATAAGTTTTACCGCATCCTTAGGATTAAAATTAAGCTCTTTACCGCGTTCTACCCCTAGACTAATGGCTAAACCAAGATTATAAACTAGTACCTTAACCAGTAACTTCGCCCTTTTATTAATTACTACTAGGACAACTGGTTGGAACTACTGCCTATAATAGACTACGCACAGCTTACGCTCCCTTATAATAGTATAGGAATATTACTATTTGAGTTACTCTATGGATATAAACCACAAATATCCTTTAATTGGGATAGACCTATAGGACCTATAATAGCCCGTAAACGCCTTAGCTATAAAGAGGCCTAGATATTTGCTAAGAGAATGCATAGAGCCTAGGAGACTGCCTAAGTAATTATAAAAAAGGTATAAGAGAAGAAAAAGGCTAATATAAACTAATATTGCCGCAAGATAGACTTTTAAGTAGGAGATAAAGTATAGGTGTTAATAAAAAACTAGAAGACCTAGAGGCTAAGCTATAAACTAGACTACTAAATAGCTAGCCCCTATAAAATTCTTAAGAAGGAAGGGTACTTTTTTAAGGCTAAGCTACCTAAGTTAATAAAAATCCACCCTGTCTTCTCTTTAGACTAACTATAAAAGGCTGCGGACAACCTATTGCCTAAACAGTACAATAACCCCCTGCCGCTAATTTAGATTATAGAGGATAAGGAATAGGAAGTTAAAAAGATCTTAGCAGTTAAGAAGAACCATAGTACCTTAAAATACTATATAAGCTGGGTAGGTTATAATAAAGATCCAGAATAGTACCCCATATCTAATTTTAAGTACTCCCCCTATAAGCTACAAGATTTTCACCTAGCCCACCCAGACCTTCCTAAACTACTACGTAAACTAGACAGCTGGATTAAATACTAGGAAGAAGGGGTAGATAACTATAATAATTTAGATAACAATAAAGAACTTGGACAAAGCCTAAGGGCAGGCTTTTTTAGAAGGGGGGGGGTAATATGACGGTGCTGGAGCGTGTTACCTGCCAACGTGGGACCCTAGGAAGCGAGACACCCCCCTAAGCGAGACACTCTTGGCATAACTTATAACTCTAATAACTTTAACAATATTATTGTTATATAAAATAAAAAATATATTTATATAAAATATTACATTAATAAAATAATATTTAATTTAAAAAAATAGATAATTATATATTTTTAATCCAAATAAAATTATTTTAAAAAAACCATATATATTATATTGTAAGAGGCTAGCCTAACCGGAACGTATAATTATCTAATCGGCAGTATTATAGGTAAGTAGAAGGTGAGTCAAAGGTAGAATAAGTTGCGCGTATTAAAGGACAAATGCTTCTAACCACTTCTATTTAAAGACTAATTGCTGGTTCTTCTCTAGAGGAAAACTAGCTTCCTATATAAACCTTCTAAGACACTAGTAAAGCCTTTCACCCCTATCTATCTAACTATGTCTCTTCTGGAGCATATATGGAACGTAAACGGGACATTAATGGGACACTAATAAAACCCCCTACTGTTTTATCTAATATGTACCTCCTAGGGGATTCCGTTATAATTGCCTCCCCTTTAAGGGTCTTAGTCCTCCAAGACTTTGCCTCTTAATAAACTCTTATAGAGTTTCAACTAAAACCACTAGGGAAGTTCTTTAGTGGAAAGGTACTCCATAATGCGGCTTATCGCCAGTTCTTTACTAGTATAGAACCTTACTTTATCTTCTATTTCTCCGCTCTTCTTCCACTATAGCTCTTTATAGTGTCTTTATAATGGAACTTTGATGATGATAATGAAAATTAAATGGGATTTACCTTCCTTATTATAAGAATTTGTTATAAGCTGATCTGGAGGTTGTTCTATACAATATATTAACTAGCCACTATCCCTATTTACCTAAAATGGGTCCTAATAATGACGTCTTAATATTAATTTCTTCTAGTTTATAAGCTGTCGTCTCTTACGCGTCTTTCTATTAACAATACTATTCGTCTCGCCCTTTAGCAGACTGTTTTTTATTATATCTTAGCTTTTAGCTTCTATATCTCCAACTATTCTTTTTACTACTGCTCTATTCTCTTCTTATAACGCGTCTATGGGTAATAGGATCCCCATTTTATCTCTTTAATAATACTAACTTCCTATAGTGTTCTCTTGCAATGGCTTATAATTATACTGCGCGTCCCCAGACCAGTAGCGGCGTTGTCCCTACTTCGTTGGCACCACAGACCACTTCTATTGCTCCTACGGTGGTTTCTCTAAGGTTCTACCGTTGTTGCGTTTACGCGCTTACATTAGACCCATCCCACGCCTATAAAATGCCGCGCTCTAGCAAGAATAAATCTAAGTGTTTCTACTATTACAGCTGGAAAAAGACCTATGTTCTAGTATTTCCTATTCCATCCTATTCTAGACTTCACTAACTATATTAGATCCCCGCTATCTACACACATAAGGCTTGCCGGCTCTAACGCGCTATTAGGGATTTCCGTCTGTATTAGAATAGTAAAAGACGGGGATAGAAGGTGTCTTCTATTACTTATAGCCTTTTTAATTTAATAAGGGTTTCTACTACTGTGGAGACGTAGTAATCTTAGATATATAGTATCCAGGAGCGTATGTGTAAGTAGTTCGTTCTTATAAATAATAACATTCGCACTCTTACGCGGGCCTTTCTAGCTAGGTAAGTCTCTTTAGTAATATGTTTAGGAACTATGCTAACTCTTTAGTTATTAACTTTCTAATTCCAGCCTAGATGCCGATTTGGAGCCTAGGGATAACACTAAGAATAGTAATAAAGATGAACGTTCTCCCTACTAGTCCCCTGGTCGTAGTAGTCCATCTAGTTTTTATTATTCTAAGAAGAATATTAGTAAGAATGCTAATACTTCTGGGGATAGGAGTGTTAATAATACTACCGATAATAACATTAAGATAGAGGAGGAGGCTCCTATTGCTACTTCTAGTATTTAAGTTATTATTTTATTCTTTCTTTCTTCTTATAGGATAGCCTTATAGGGTGCCTCTCTAGTGCCTCTAGGATGCCCTAGTACTGGGAATTAACTTTATACTTTAGGGATGCCTCTATTCTTATTTTTAGTAACAGTCCATATAAAAGCAGCATACCGCTATAATCTCCGTATATAATAAACGGGTGGTGTTCTTATAGGTGCTTTATAATTTCTTAAAATTTCTAAATCTTCGCTCTGTATCTTTTTGGTCCTCTTTATATTATTAACTCTACTATATATCTCTAGTGTTAGACTGGATACTCTCCCTTTATTTTTAGGGAACCCTTTTAAATCCCTAGGGCCCCTTCTTCTAGTGCTACTGCTTATTCTTAAATAGTGTCTTCTTTGGACAGCATCCCTAGTGGGTCTTATATGGATCCCTATAGCTTTCTCTTATAGGATTCTAGGATCTCTATTATAATAGCAAAACGTTCCTATTTCTAATGCCTATACTTAATTTTATAGTTTTAATTTGCGGGGTCTTCCCTATTATTTTACCTATGGTATATCTAGAACTATTACTAAATCCTAATTTATGGTTTTTAGGAAAGTTTTAATTGCTATATTGTATCCTAGCTAAAGGTGCTCCTTAGGTTCCTAACTGTTATGCACTTAGGAGTATCCTTCCTAATAAACTAAAAATTCGCGTTTCTTCTAACACTATCTTTAGTCTAAAATGTCTTCTATATTCCATTCTAGTTCCCCATTAATTTTGCTAGGTAGGGGTGGTTCCACACTATCTCTTCTCTAGTATAACTCTAATAAGGAAATATAAAATATAGGATATATTAGATATAATTTTGGCAATTCTAATTTATAGGCTTAATTTCCTTTAGTTTTCCTAACTATCTTAAAGGGTCTAAGCCACCTATAGTCCAGCTTCTTCTTAATACGTTTTATCCGGATGTTTTTTATAGATAGTAAGACTTTGTCTCCTATTTTAAATTCTTTAGGCATATGTCCCTTATTATAGTACCTTTTTTGTGTAGCCTAGGTGTCTAGCAAGTGCTTTTTAAGTTCTTCTCTGCAAATTCTTATTTGCTTAATTCTCTTAGACGCCACTAGGGCCTCTCTTTTAGGAACAATGTCCTTAACATTCTAGGGGTTATTTACTTTTACCCCAAACAGTAATTTATAAGGGGTCATTTTTGTGCTGCTATAGATGCTTATATTATATATATGTTGCGCTAGAGCTAACCACAATGGCTAATTATCCTATTAATAATTAATATAGTAGCAGAGGTAGTGTTATAATAACGTATTTAGATACTCTGTTTGTCCATCTATTTATAGGTAAAAGGCAGTACTTATCCTTTATTATATTTTCAATAAAAGATAGAATAAAGACTAAAATGCACTGTTAAATACGGTACCTCTGTTAGATATAATTCCCCTTAGCGTACCAAATAAGAGCTACTACTCTAAAAATAGGTCTGCCAGTTTCACTGCTATAATCGTTGTTATAATAGCAAAATACCCTAAAAACTTTGTATATCTGTTAATAATTACTAGGATAGCGTTAGCAACCTCTCCTATTCTTATTTTAGTAGGGGGTAAGCCTATTATAAAATCTATTGTTAATTCTAATATAGGTCCTTGCGGAATAGGAAGCACTAATAACTCGCTATAGGGGCAATGCCTAGATATCTGTACCCTTTAGCACGTATTACATCTTAATACATAGTCCTTAACTTCTTTAGACATTCTATCCCAAAAGTATTTCCTTTAAACGGCCTTAAGGGACCTATTAGCACCGTAGTAACCCCTAAGAGGGTTGTTATAGAAGACCTTTAGAATTTTATCTTAAACCGTCTGGTTCTTTAGGATATATACAGCACCCTTAAAGCGTAATAGACCCTTTTAGTCCTGCTACTATAGCTTCTTAGTAACTCCAGCTAAGTTAGTCTCTACTATATCTTTCTACCTCTCTCTAGCAATAAAGGCGTCCCTTTATTATGCTTAAAGAAGAAGATCTAAAAAAGTTTTATATAGATTACTTGCTTCTATTTTGCCCGCTACTATTATAGACCCTAGGCGTGGCATAAGATGTTTTAAACTATTAGTGCTAGCAGATTCTCCTACTGTTATATAGTATGCCATATTACGGATAGGTATCTTGCCTATCCCCTTTAGATCTAGAAACTTGCAGCTAATGCACTATTAAGTTAAAGGTGCTATAACACCTCTAGCACATCCTATAGAATTCTCGCTAATTCTAGGGTATGCTAACTTTGTGACGTCTGCTTGGTCTATAACCTGGTCCGTAACTATATCCTACAGCTCTATTATTATAGTGCTTTATAGCTATATTGCCAGGACCTCTGCCCTATTATAAAATTCTGTAGTTTTAGGGAAAGATTCTTCTTTCTTCCTAAGTAAATTTTGCAATATGGGAATTATTTCCCCTATACTATCCTAGATCCTCCCTATCTTATAATCTGGACGTCTTAACAACCTATTAGCGGGATTTGTCTTTTCTGGGCGGTATATAATTTTAAAGTTATACTGTAATAGTGCCTCCGCCTATCTAGCTTGTTAACCGCTTAATACCTTTATAGTTATAAAGTACTCTAGGTTGTTATGGTTTGTAAAGACTTTAATAGGATAATTGCTTTCTATACAATAATATTACCAGTACTTTATTACTGTGACTATTGCGAGCAGCTTCTAATTGTGCGTTATATAACGCTGCTTTATAGGGGTTATTTTCCTTAACTAAAACGCCATAGGATGCTATTCTCCGTTTTTTAATTAAGATATAATTGCCCTTAGGGTGAAGCCGGATATATCCGTTTTAAGGTATATATATAGCTCCCAGTAGAAGTGTATTAGGATAGGCGCTAATGTAAATAAATCCTTTAACCGGTCTATAGCCTATTTAGTAGCTTCCCTAAATATAAAGGGTCCTAACTTCTTGCCATTCTTAGATCCCTTTAGTAGATTGGTAATTAGGAGCATTACTTATAAGTAATAAATAATAAACCTTTAGTAGAAGTTCGCTGTGCCTATAAAAACCTATACTTCCCTAAACGTTATAGGGTATGGCTATTCCCTAATAGCGTCTACCTGGCTTTTCTCTATTAACACTCTGTTAACGTTAATAATAAAGCCTAGAAAATTAATGCTAGTAATATAAACTAAGCATTTTTTTAGGTTTATATAGAGCTTGTATTTCCGTAGTCTTTCTAGTACCATTCGCATATGGTGCGTATATACTTCGTAGTTATTAGAGTAGACTATAATATTATTAAGGTAGACTATATATATTATATCTAACAGGCCTAATAATGCCTTATTAATATAGGCCTGAAATATCGCTAGTGCATTAGTGAGCCTAAATGGCATTACTAGGTACTTAAAGTGGCTATACTATATTTAGAATGCCATTTTCTATTTATTACCGGCTTTAATCCGGATTTAATAGTATACATTTTTTAAATCTAATTTTATAAATATCTTTGCGCCTAACAGCCTATTAATAAGCTCCCCTATTAAGGGTAGCAGGTAGTAATTTTTTATAGTAATCTTGTTTAGCGCCTAATAGTTAATATAGAGGCAAAGGGTCTTGTCCTTCTTAGGTATAAATATAATTGGTGCCCCTGCCTGGCTTATAGAAGGCCGAATCTATCCTCTTTAAAGATTATCTACTATATACTGACGTAATACTGCCAGCTTATTTTTTAATAGGTTGTATAGTAGTCTAAAAGAAGGTTCCTTATCTCCTATATCTATCTCGTGCTCTACTAATATAGGGTTAGGCAAGGTGTGTGCCGCTTCCTTATTAGCAATATCCTTTAGGTCTATATATTCTTATAAAATCTCTAATTCCTTAACTGTGTATAGCCGGATATCTAAAAATAAATACTCCGCGTCCCTATTCTTAGTATTAAGAGTGGTATATATAGCATACGCCCACCCTTTCTCTTGTATATAGTTTAAGAAAGTCTTTTAATCTTTAACTATAATGCGTGGTTAAGACTTCCGGTATTAATATAAGGCTAAAGGCCAATTAATATCTGGATTGACTTGTTAAAGCTATAGGTATCCTAAAATAAGGTTATACCCCTTAATTTCTGCGGCGTAGAAGCGTATCTCCTACATATCCTATAGACCATTACGGTCCTAGCTGGCCACGGAAAAAGTTTATTCCCCATAGCACGGAATCCAGTGGCCTTTAATGCTTCAAATAGTGCGCACCTATAAGCCACTAAGGTCTAAATCCAATTCTTTTACTAGTAATTAAGAAATGAACCCTATGGTTGCGCCGCTGTCTATAAGGTAGTCTCATATTACCTATTTATTATTGACTTAAATGGAGACGGGAATGACTATACGGTAGCTTACTCCCTCCTTCTCTTACTGGCCTAGTATAAGGGAGTAAAGATCTACTAGGCTTTTTCTTTTCCTAATTAAGCATCCTCTTGCTTCTTCTGTCGGTAGAAGCGCTATATATGGCCTTTCTTGCTATAGTAATAATAGCTGCGTAACTCTTGGTTCCACAGTTTCTGCCTATTATTATTCTAGGGTTGGCTAGCGTTGCTCTAGGGCTACAAAGCCTGCTTATGTTGCTCTTCTGCAGAGTAGTTAGGTTGGAATCTTCCCCTATTATTAAAGCAAGGTTTAGTCCTACGCTCTTTATTATTAGCGTCTTGTTCCTTTCACTTGCCTAAATAGTCTCTTTTAGCATTCTTAATCTAAGTGGCTTTAGAGATAAGCTTTTCTTAAGAGGTAGAAATTTCGCCCTTCTTCTATATAGCCTATTAAATCTTAGGTTATAACTTGGTAAGTAGCTAATAAAGTTATATAGCGTCGTCCTATAGGTCTGAGTAGGGTATATTATCTTTTAGCTTTTCTAAGTAGTTTATAAACTGGACTACACTCTAACCTTCTTGCTGTTTAGTATTATAGTATTACTGGTTATAATCTATCCCTTAATTAGTAGGGTCTTAGACCTAATTAACTAACTAGGACTTAAACTCGCCAAATCTAAGGGGTGTGGTAAGTTTCTTCTTATAGCGTGTCTATAAGCTCTTAATAGTGCCACGTAGGAAAGTAGAAGCAATTAGTGTCTAATTATACTTATTAGAGTAACGTTTTGGATCTAGTTAGAACTTAGTTTTATATTAATAGATAAAACAATTATAGTTTTAGAGACTGTTACTATTATACTTATTAGGTTCCTTTGTGCGGAATTTAGGTTTATCTAACGTTATAGCATAGTATAGCGTTGCCCCTTTAAGTCCGCTTTGTGCCTAGGGTATCTGTACTTCTTCTAATTGTTCTTACAATTATTCTTAGTAGTCTTAATATGCTTACCTTAATTATATCTCTAACTCTTTTGTTTTTTATAAGGTCTCGCGTAGTAACTGCTCTAATAACTCCCCAGCGGTAATCGTTCCTAAGGGTCTTGGAAAGTTAGATAGACCAGCCATAGCTTCCTAGTCTACTCCTTTATAAGTAGAGGGAATGCGCTCCTCTGGAGGGACTCTCTGAGCCTCTTAAGGTAAGGGCGTTGCTTTGTAAGGTAAAGGAGTATAGCCCATTATCATTAATTAATAGCCGTACGTTCCTTCTGTAAAGGATTATAAGCAATTAGAATTGTAAGAGGCTAGCTTAACCAGAACGTATAATTATCTAATCAGCAGTGTTACAGGTAAGTAGAAGGTGAGTTAAAGGTAGAATAAGTTGTATGTATTAAAGGATAAATGCTTCTAACCACTTCCATTTAGAGACTAATCGCTGGTTCTTCTTTAGAGGAAAACCAGCTTCCTATATAAACCTTCTAAGACACTAGTAAAGCCTTTCGCCCCTATCTGTCTAACTACATCTCTTCTGGAGCATACATGGAATGTAGACGGGATATTAATAGGACACTGATGAAACCTCCTAGGGGATTCCGTTACATATATTATATTATTCTTATTTATAAACTTAGGGTTATATATTAATAATTTTTAATTGGTTTTTTATTTTTAATACATTATAATGGTTTATTAATTTAATATATAATAATTTTTTTTATAAAATACTTATTATTGTATATTTAAGTATATCTAAATAAAAATTTTATTAAAAATTTTTATTATTAAAGCTTTTATATTATTTCAACACACTAATTTTAATACTTTTTATATTTTTATAATATATACATTAAGTAAAAATAGTTAATAAAAATATAATTTATAAGAATTACTGCTTTTTAATATAATAAATATATAATATTTTTATTTTTTATATATTAAATTTTTAAATAAAGTAATACATAGATAATTATATATAGATAGTATTTTTTATGTTTTTATATTATTGCTTATATATATATATAACATTATATTATTAAAAATCTTAAAAATCTTACGTAAAATTATATTAAAATATATTAGTTTTTAAATTTTTAAAAATTTTCAATATATTTTCTAAAGAATTATTATTATTATGCTTATAATAGCAATATAATAGTAATATTATTTATATTATTTATTACTTATATATATGATTATTATTTAAAAGTATTATTTTATAATATTTATAATATTATAATATTATTATACTATTAACGTATTTCACGGGTGAGCTGGTCAAACGGGTGAGCTAATCACTTCAAAAACACACCAAAAAATGGAAAAATCACACTTTAATATCTTAACAACCACTTAATAATAAATTTTAATAATTTAA
>Ga0307507_10003173_pt1 | contig 32612 bp, 15 predicted proteins | sample 7_EM_MG_FD_207223 | JGI IMG/M metagenome (GOLD analysis project Ga0307507, IMG submission 207223) | Populus trichocarpa ectomycorrhiza microbial communities from riparian zone in the Pacific Northwest, United States - 7_EM | ecosystem: Host-associated > Plants > Roots > Unclassified | place... | reverse complement strand
AGGCTGCGTGTCAAAAAAACACGATATAGGCTAGTCGGTCGAGTTGCCAAATGCCCTCAACTGCGCGCCAATTGCGTCAACCACCAACCATTGAGGCCATTGGTAGGGTACCATATTTTGCCGATGAGGTTGTTATGGTCTATAAGGACTTTAATAGGATAATTACTTCCCATATAATAATATCGCTAGTGTTTTATTACTGTAACTATCGCAAGCAGCTTCTAGTCATACGTTATATAATGCTGCTCTATAAGAGTTGTTTTCCTTAACTAAAATACCATAGGATGCCATTCTCTGTCTTTTAATTAAGATATAATTACCCCTAGGGCAAAGCCGGATATATCCGTTTTAAGATATATATATAGCTCCTAGTAGAAGTGTATTAGGATAGGCGCCAACATAAATTAATCCTTTAACTGGTCTATAGCCTACTTAGCAGCTTCCCTAAATATAAAGGGTCCTAACTTCTTGCTATCCTTAGATCCCTTTAGCAGATCGGTAATTAGGAGTATTACTTACGAGTAATAAACAATGAACCTTTAGTAGAAGTTCGCCATGCCTATAAAAACCTATACTTCCCTAAACGTTATAGGGTATGGCCATTCCCTAATAGCGTCTACCTAGCTTTTCTCTATTAACACTCCATTAACGCTAATAATAAAGCCCAGAAAATTAATGCTAGTAATATAGAATAAGTATTTTTTTAGGTTTATATAGAGCTTATATTCCCGCAGTCTTTCTAATACTATTTGCATATAGTGCGTATATGCTTTATAGTTATTAGAGTAAACTATAATGTTATTAAGGTAGACTATATATATTATATCTAACAGGCCTAATAATGCCTTATTAATATAGGCCTGAAATATTACTGGTGTGTTAGTGAGCCCAAATGGCATTACTAGGTACTTAAAGTGGCCGTACTATGTTTAGAACGCCGTTTTCCACTTATTACCGGCTTTAATCTGGATTTAATAGTATACATCTTTTAGGTTTAATTTTATAAATATCTTTACACCCAACAGCCTGTTAATAAGCTCCCCTATTAAGGGTAGCGGGTAGTAATTCTTTATAGTAATCTTATTTAGCGCCTAATAGTTAACATAGAGGCGAAGGGTCTTGTCCTTCTTGGGTATAAATATAATTAGTACCCCTACCTGGCTTATAGAAGGCTAAATCCATCCTCTCTAAAGATTGTCCACTATATACTAATATAATACTGCCAGCTTGTTTTCTAACAGGTTGTATAGTGGTCCAAAAGGAGGTTCCTTGTCTCCTATATCTATCTTGTGCTCTACCAATATAGGGTTAGGCAAGGTGTGCGCAGCTTTCTTATTAGGAATATCCTTTAGGTCCGTATATTCCTATAGAATCTCTAGTTCCTTAACTGCGTATAGCTGGACATCCAAAAATAAATACTCCGTGTCCCTACTCTTAGGGTTAAGAGTAGCATATATGGTATATACCCATCCTTCTTCTTATATATAGCTTAAGAAAGTTTTTTAATCTTTAACTATAATGCGCGGTTAAGACTTCTGGTGTTAATATAAAGCGGAAGGCCAATTAATATCTGGATTAACTTGGTAAAGCCATAGGTATCCTAAAACAAGGTTATACCCCTTAATTTCTGCGGCATAGAAGCGCATCTCCTGCGTGTCCCATAGACCATTGCGGTCTTAGCTGGCCACGGAAAAAGTTTATTCCCTATAGTACGGAATCCGGTAGCCTTTAATACTTTAAACGGTGCGTACCTATAAGCCACTAAGGTCCAAATCTAATTCTTTTACTAGTAATTAAGAAATAAACCCTATAGTTGCGTCACTATCTATAAGGCAGTCTCGCGTTACCTATTTGTTATTAACTTAAATAGAGACAGGAATAACCATGCGGCAGCTTACTCCCTTTTTCTCTTACTAGCCTAGTGTAAGGGAGTAAAGATCTACTAGGCTCTCTCTTTTCCTAATTAAGCATTCTCTTGCTTCTTTTACTGGCAAAAGCGCTATATATGGCCTTTTTTACCATAGTAATAATAGCTGCGTAACTCTTAGTTCCATGGTTTCTGCCTATTATTATTCTAGGGTTAACTAGCGTTACTCTAGAGTTGCAAAGCCTGCTCGCGTTATCCTTTTATAGAGTAGTTAGGTCGGAATCTGCCCCTTTTATTAAAGCTAGGTCTAGTTCTACGCTCTTTATTATTGGCGTCTCATTCCTTTCGCTTCCCTAAATGGTCTCTTTTAGTGTTCTTAATCCGAGTAGCTTTAGAGATAAGCTTTTCTTAGAAGGTAGGAATTTCGCCCTTCTCCTATATGGCCTATTAAATCTTAGGTTGTAACTTGGTAAGTAGCTAGTGAAGTTATATAGCATTATCCCATAGGTCTAAGTAGGGTATATTATCTTCTAGTTCTTCCAAGTAGTTTATAAACTAAACTACACTCTAGCCTTCTTGCTGTTTAGCGTTGTAGTATTGCTGGTTATAATCCATCCCTTAATTAGTAGGGTCTTAGATCTAATCAACCAACCAGAACTTAAGTTCACTAAATTTAAGGGGTGTAGTAAGTTTCTTCTTATAGCGTGTCTATAAACTCTTAACGGTGCTACGCAGAAAGGTAGAAGTAATTAGTATCTAATTATACTTATTAGAGTAATATTTTGGGTCTAGCTAAAACTTAGTTTCGCATTAATAGATAAAATGATTATAGTTCCAAAGACTATCACTATTATACTTATTAGGTTCCTTTATACGGGATTTAGGTTTTTCTAACGTTATAGCGTAGTATAGTGTTACCCCTTTAAGTCCGCTTCGTATCTGGGGTGTCTATACTTCTTCTAATTATCCTTATAATTGTCCTTAGTAGTCTTAATATGCTTATCTTAATTATATCTCCAACTCCTTTGTCTTTTATAGGGTCTCGCGTAGCGACCGCTCTAATAACTCCCTAGCGGTAATCGTTCCTAAGGGTCTTAGAAGGTTAGACGGACCAGCCATAGCTTTCTAGTCTACTCCTTTGTAAGTAGAGGGGATGCGCTCCTCCAGGGAGACTCTGTCAGCCTTTTATAGTAAGGGCGTCGTTTTGGGGGGTAAGGAGGTATGGCCCGTCATCGTTAATTAATAGCCGTATGTTCCTTCCGTAAAGGATTATAAGCAATTAGAATTATAAGAGGCCAGTCTAACTAGAACATATAATTATCTAATTAACCGTGTAGAATAAGAGTCTTAGGTAAGTAGAAGGTAAGTTAAAGGTAGAACAAGCTTTATATATTAAAGGACAAATGCTTTCTAAACTCTTCTATTTAAAGACTAATCGCTGGTTCTTTTCTAGAGGAGAACCAGCTCCCTATATAATCCTTCTAAGACACTAGTAAAACCCTTTGCCCCTTGTCTATCTGACCATGTTTCCTCTAGGACATTAGTGGGACATTAGTGAAACCTTCATCTGTCTTATCTGATATGTACCTTTCAGGAGCGCCCATTACAATTATCTAGGGTTATTTAAAAATTACTAGGTGACCTAGGGTAGTTATAAAGAGCTTAATTAATTTTTTATGGTTTAGGTATTAGAGTCTTAGGGCCACTATATAAGTAATACAGCCTAAGATAGTACGTTTGCTATTAAATCCAAATATATTAATATGCTAGTTAAGGGGTATTAGGGTAAACCTATTATCTTATATAAAGATCTTATTAATAAATCCTATGCCACTAGCTCCTATGTTAATTAGGACTTAAGTATTAGCCTATTAACCTTTCTACTAAAGACAGTAGTTAACAGTTATACTATAATCCTAAGAGTTAGGGTTTGCTATATCTAATACATTTAATAAGATCCTGTAATATAGCTGTCTTAAAGAGCGACTTAACTCCAGGATATGCCTTTTAGTGGCAAGTAGGAAGGGGTTCCTCTAGAACATTGGTTATAACTTTATCCTTATAAGTAGTGCTTATTAGATATAGGGCTAGAGCTAAGTAAAGATTAGGGACAGTAACTAGAGGATTAGTGTAGTAAACGGCTACTGGTATTAGCTATTTATAAATTCTTTTAGAAAGGGATAGAGTAGTAGCTAGAGATATAAGTATTGCTTTTATACTTAAAATAGAGGCTATATCTAATGCATTACTCTTATTTAGCAGATCCTTTTAGGGCATAGGAAAGGGCCCTAGTATTAATATCTATAGTATCTAAGTCCTTACGGGTCTTAGGTAGTTAGGGGGTAGAGTATTAAGGTATATATTTTAGGGCAAGGCGTAGTAAGTTATTATATAGGCTATTAATAATATTAGTGCAGGTAGTAATAATACCTAGTAGTTTAACTCCTATAAGAGATACTTTTAATTTAGGGTTTAGAAATTCTACTAGGCGATTAATTAAGGCAGGTTTGTTCCATCTAGTCTCCTTAGTATAGTAGTGGAATTTAGCAAAGTATAGTAGGAAGTTCTTAGAACCCTATATTATCTTATTTAGTTTCCTTTATAATATAGTAACTTAGTTAGGGTCGCTATAAGATGCTTCTAATATAGTAACTAGTTCCTTTACTATACTTAGTTGGTATCACGATAACGATATATCACATACGAACGCTAGATGAACAAGTATTAGATTCGTAGAATTGATAGCTATATACAGCTGTCGTGGAGACTCAAGAGGATTGCTGGAGAGCTTAATAAGAATGCAGCTACAGGCGAATCTATATAGGGGCAATCAGGCGGACAAACTAGCTGCCGAGCGATATTAAATAAGGAAGGAAACAAATAAACAAAGAAGAAATCCTATAGCGCCAGCTACGCGCACCGCGTAGTGCATGTAACGGGCAGTCCCGTAATAGTTAGAATGGGTATATAGTATCTACAGCATCTCCTTCTAGGCAGTTTATAGTATAATAAAGTTAACTATTAGGGATAGGGTAGTAATTAATATTGCCGCTTAGCTTATTCTAAAGTTAGTTAAGGAAAAAGCATAACTTACTTCTCTTACTAGAATAGGCAGGAGGATTAGGGAGGTATTTAAATAACTTTTTTTAGGGGTATTCACTAGCGAATTTGGGGTTAAGGAGTTAGTTTTAGATGCGTTCTTCTTATCTAGTATTTATAGGTTAATACTAATAGGGACAGGTAGGGGTAATAGTATAGTAGATAGTAGGTTGTAATAAATCTCTTTAACTTCCTTTCTTAGGGATTGGATTATTTTATAATATTAAGCTTCTTATTAGGCAAGAGTGTCTATAAAAGCCTCTTAGAGACTTCTTATTTGTTTAGTAAATAGGGCGTATAGGTTGTTTATAGATAAGGGGGTTTCTAGGTTGTTCTATATATTAGTTAGGGCAGGACGGAGTATATAGTTTAATATAATATAGTATTACGGAGTAAGTATAAGCGATAATAATATATAGCAAAGTAGATATTATTAAGCTATGTATATAAACTATATAATAAAGTTAAGACGTTATATAAGGAGAGAAGGTAGGGAAATGGGAGGAAAGGGTATATATCGTTAATTTAGTTGCTTGGTTAATACGTGCATAGAGCAGAATAGGATTCAAGTAGCGGTCCTGGCAGAACTTGGTAGAATTCGGTGGACTTGGCAGAATATGGCAGAATGCGGTAGATTGCCGTCAGATTGCCGTAGATTGCCGTCTCGCGGTCGGTCTCTTCTTGCTGCGTCGGTGGAAACAGGTGGACGTGTGTAAGGTGTCACGGAGGCGTCCCGTGACAGAAAGATTGCCGTAGGCAGTCGTTGAACCTCTCGCGATCTCCCAATCCCATTGCTAACCACAAACGAAATGCTACATGCCATCCTCCGTGCTTTTTCGGTTCGAATAAATCAAGCTTCGCAACGTCCAAAAAGACTTCCAAGTCAGACCGCTTATAATTTACCACAAGTTTTTCTTTCCATTGCGGAACTAGCTCACGGAAACCGTAGACTTTGTCTTTTGGAAGACTGCATTCGTGGTGTTGGGCGTATACCCCAATCACTTCATCGAACATCGCGACATCACCCCGCTCTGACATCTTAATGCTCATCAGACACGGGGCCTCTCCTCCCATCTCCCATTCCACCTCCCTTCGTCGTCGGTGCCCGCGAATCGCCTGGATGGTGTTCCATCCCCTCGTATGTGGTTTCAGCATCTGATAAGTCCCAGTATCGAAGCCTTGTTCGAATGAGCCCCAATCGAGGCTAAGCCCATAAATGTCGTTAAAATCAATGGATTTGTCTCCACAACAGACAACCACCACCTTTGCCAGGACAAGCTCCTGAACAATCCAGACACGGCGCCAGTAAGGCCGCACGTACAAGGGACGAAGCCAGTTGAATTCTTCGTGCAACATGTCATCGTCCAAATCGCTCTGTTCGGGTAAAGTACCGGCTTTGTCCTGATAGGTATCGCGAAACAGTTGCCTATGGAAAGAAAGTTGTTCAGCAGCGTCGAAATGGGTCGGAAATTTCGCTTCTCTCTTGCGATCCCGAAACTCTTGCAGAACATTAAAGACGCAATCAATTTGGCGATCTGCTTCTCCTAGCCAGGCATAGACTTTCGTGGCCCTACTATATATCTCTCCCATCATCGGCACTTGCTCTGACTTTTCGTCTAGGTCATTTTGGTTGATGCAGAGGGCATCGACCCAGAGAACTCTCGGAGATTCCTTGTAACGCAAATACCGCAATGCGCATTCCAAATTTTTCGTGATATCGTACGGCGTCCTATCAAGAATCATAGGCAAAATGTCCCTGGCGTTCCCCCAGACGTATGACAAGGCTTCGTAGGCATGCCCAGCGCTAAGTGAAACTTGTTCAAGCTGGCAGTGAATAGGGTCGTTGAATAAGCCCGGTTGAAGGGTTAGAAGACGGATGTTGTCTCCAGTAAGCGGTCGATGAGTTCGCATGTCTGTTAAGAGGTCCATGTTATGTCCCTAAAACCAGCTTGCAAAGACGGTATGATTCCACTCATGTGGATGTAGTAAGTATACATAGTCCTCTGGGTGGAGAATTTCGGCCAAGGCAGACATTCGGGTGCTATCTCGGGTGGGGAAGCTAACCAATTACATGCTCAGGCGATCTAGGATCAAAGCACAACCCCGTAGAGGACGCCGCAAGGGCCTCTCCAAAGTCCCTTACGGGTATTCGCTGGCTAGTCGTTCGAACGGTTGTCGTCTGGTTCTAGCGACGGTCCTCTGCTAGCTGCCGTTCTGGTGCCTCCCTAGGTAGGGAGGATGTAAGGAAGGAAGGGTAAAAAATAAGGTGGCTACCTAGTGTATATAAGGGGTATGCTTGGCAGAGGCACGTGTAGAGGCTATCGGGAATATAGCGGGGACCCGATAGCACTGCGTGTCGCACGCGCACATAGGGGGGGGTGTCGCCAGTGTCGTTTGGGGGGTGTCGCTTTGGGGGGGAGGTGTCGCTCGGGGGCGTTCCTGCCAGGAGCCTGTCAGGATGATCAGGACGATCAGGAAAATCAAAATCCTGTCAGGAGGCCTCTAGGATCTTGGCACCCTAACAAAATGCTAATATATATAACTTAGAGTTCGCTTAATCTCTTTATAAGTTACTCTAACTTAGTACTATACTATCCTAGTTATTTATTATATTTTACGTTATTATATATCTTATATTTTAACTTAACTAGTAATCTAATTAATTTTTAGATTATACTTCTATAGCTAAGGTATCCTTAGTACTACTTTATCCTTCCCTAGTAGTAGAATATTAAAAGATATAATAATTAGTCTCCCTTTAATAGTTATCTAGATTGGTTATATTTCTAGATTAATTATACTATTCCTATAGGCTATTAAATCTTCTAAAATCGTTACTAGGAGATATAGGTCCCTCTTTTACCTATAAGGTAGTCTTATTTACTTAGCTACTACTAGCAATATATAGTTTTGTATTACTCCACTATTTATTAACGCTTTAAACTCCTAGTCCTACTAGTTAACCCTTAAATTTAGATATTATCCTTAAATTCCTTTAAGGGTTTAAGGGTTTACTACCAGCTCCCTCTTATTCTATAGGCCTCCTCTTTTCCTAACTACTAAGTTAATTATAATTAGTCCGTCTTTAGCTAATACTTTTTTCTTCTTCTTCACGTACTATAGACAAGCACCCCCCAGTTATTTATACTACTATTATACCTCTAAGTACTTCTCTACAAGGAATCTTCCTAGTTAAAGTATAACAAAGGGGCGAGTAATAGGCGCACCCTTATGACTCTACAGTAGTAGAGTAAAGTTTACGATACTAGCGCGTCCGTAGGCCTGTTACGGCAGCAGTGGTTCCCAAGGAGGTCAAAAAAGTAAAGTAGTAGAGCACCACAGGTGACTCGCAAGCGCTAAGCAGGCAAGTCCCAAAAGGCGGGGAGATGGATCACGGGGTTTTCTCAAATAGAGTTTTCTCCCCACATATAAATAAGGAGTAGTCCGCGTGGGCCCAATAGGTATCCAAATCGGACGTTAAGCAATGAATAATTATTAGTTAAAGTATAAAGCCTTTAACTTCTTTAATTTTTACTAGGCACTATCCGTATATAAACTTAGTATTTCTATACTTTTTCTTATTTAGTACTTAATATATTTTATACTAGTTATCTATATATAACGTGTTTCACCACCGAGCGAGCCACACCACCGAGCGAGCCAGCCTCAAAACTCACCAAAAATATAAAAAAATCGCACTTTAATATCTTGACGACCACTTAATAATAAATTCTAATAATTTGGATTTAGACTTTTATATATACTTTACAGCTTATATTAAAGTTGCATCGTAAATAGGTTAGTATTTTTTAAGATATAGTAATATAGCCTTATTTAGGGGCCAAAATAAAGCTAAACTACTATATCTTAAAAAATACTAACCTATTTACGATGCAACTTTAATATAAGCTGTAAAGTATATATAAAAGTCTAAATCCAAATTATTAGAATTTATTATTAAGTGGTCGTCGAGATATTAAAGTGCGATTTTTCTAATTTTTGGTAAGCTTTGAGGCTGGCTCGCTCGGTAGTGTAGCTCGCTCAGTGGTGAAACACGTTATAGTATATGCTAATATATAATACGCTAAGGTTTATCTTCTTCTTTAAGCTTAAACTAATGTCTTACTAATCTAAATAATATAATCTTATTTACTAGTACTAAGATATATTAATCGCTTCTCTAGTTTTCTACTCGTTTTTAGTATAGCTATATAAGTATAGACGATCTTCTAGTAAGGGAATAGCGTCTTATTACTACTTTATAATATTCTTTAAATCTAGGTAGTATTTTCTATATATTCTTCCTACTCTAGTTCCTATAGCGACTTGGCCCTTGGTATACCTACCTTTAGCCTATTAGTAATTTTTCGTATAGGTGTTCTATACCTAGGTAACCTAGCAGGTTCGTAGGCCAATTCACCTCGTATAGGTACAGCGTCCGATTTCGGCGGCGCAACTAAAATATATAGTAATAATTAATAAGTGCGCTTAGTTGTGACGTCTTAGCTCACTGTTCGAAGGCTGCAGTCAGGTGTCCAGAGCATGAAAAAAATGAAGGTTGGCGATTATCATGCTATTACACACATTACTTCTCGGTCTTAAGTGGGGTTGTAAAGCTTAAAATGATCCAGCCTCCTAACCATGGAGACATCAAAGCTATTCTATGCATTGGTCTAAGTTCAAAGAGCCCCTTGAACTTTTGGAAATGTATATCTAATATGAAATAACAAGGAAACAAGTATGCCTCCGTTCTCTAGGCCAAATGCAAACGCTTTTCCTAATCCACGATGCGGTTGTTCAAAATGAAGGACTTTTTTGCCTCCAGTTTATGCTTAGCCAGTTCCAATCTAAAGGAGATTATAGACAAAGTAACAAAACAATTATTAAAACAAAAACCATTCTTTGATTTTTCGACAAATTATGGTAGAACCATCTGAAACGGACGCTGAGTCGTATCAACTATCAAGTCAACAGACGAGAGCGCTAATGACTAAAATTCACGCTAAAAGTACCGGCCAAAGAGATCTAGAAAGCTTGTGACTTTCTCTGTACGCCAAATGTCTTGCACAGAATTTCGAAGTTGCGCCAAATAATCCCTGTCAAATGGTCGTTCATTTGCTGCCCAAAGGCAGTTATTGTCGCGGTAAGGTGTCGCATCTGCAGTCTCTAGGCATTTTATAAAGGCGTCACAGAAGTCCCAGTAGGCCAACCCATTAGGACAAAATGACTACTAACAATCAGAGACTCTGCACATATTACATCAAAGGCGTGTGAACGGAGTCGTGGCTTACTGGTGCCCAAAAATATAATATTTCTGTTGTGATTGAATGCAAAGTATGCCTTTCCCCGGCGGATGAAGTTGCAAAAGCACGAAACATTTGATTCACCGGAGAATCTGGAGAAGCCTTTGAGACTTCTCTCTCAATTGAACGAAGGAAGGCAAGTGGGGTTTCGGGTGCCGCTTCAAACATCTGTGAACTTACATGGCTCTGCCGAGCGAAGGCCTCCTCACGAATACTTTTCTCATGGTAGGAACAGCATTTGCCGATGAATTGCTCTCCGGCTTGTTCAATTCTGTTCTGAAGAGTAGTGATAGATGGACGCCGGCGTCGGTCCACTTGCAAGCACGACTCAATTACCGTAAGAAAACGCCGATCTTCATTTGTTGCGTCAGGGTCCTGTCCAAGGATGTTTATCCAACTTGTGAACTTGTAAGGTAACTCCGAGGACCTTTCGCTGTTTAGATGCTGTTCATAACATTTTCGTCGTTTCCCCAGTTTGCCATTCATCATATCTACAAAGACAAGCCCCAAGGCCCAAACGTCTTGTGATACGTCCCGGTGTTGCGCCGATATGGCTTCGGGAGGCATATAGAATGTAGTTCCGGACGTTGGCCCGCTAGTCTCACTGTCTTCTTCGAAAGAATTGCTGATACCAAAGTCCGTGATCTTGATATTGTTTTCCACAACTAGGATATTGTCGGGTTTTATATCTTTGTGTTTTAGTCTGGATTCTTTGTGAAGATGCTTGAGAGCCGAAGCTAGGCATCCACACCAGGAAGCAAGAGCCTTTTTTTTCCAATCGTCAGCAGTGTCTGCGCCATCGTAGTTGATCCATTCCAGGAACTGTTTAAGGTTGCACTCTGCAACAGGCGAGATGACTATACTGGGCATCAATGGAAACTCGAAGGTCGATAGCATCAGGACCACATGACGGTGAGGTTTCTTCTTGAGTCTCTCAAGATTATCACTCTCTTTCTGGAAAGATGACTGCTCACGAAAGCATTTGCATGCTACCATTCGCTGATTCATTCGAATTGCGTAAACTGCCCCTGTAGCACCCTGCCCAACCTGAACTTTATTGAGATCTTGGATGGAGAACCGCTGTGGCGATAGTGCTGACATAATGTGATCCAGTGTGGTTTTGGATGATGCGAATAAGCGAGCATAAAATATCCTTATCCAATAGAAAATGCATAAAATATCGCAATCGATAAGGATAAAAGTGCCCGTGCAGAGCTTTTCCACCCCAACTAGGTAGAATAGGACTCTACGGTTCTAGCAGAATTTGGCAGATATTACGGATATTGCAGATATTGCAGATATTTTGTGGATATTGCGGATATTGCGGATATTGCGGATATTGTGGATATTGCAGATATTGCGGATATTGCGGATATTACAGTAGGAATATATAAGGTATTATAGGGTCCTTATCCACCTCTCCCCTAACTATATAATAGCTAAATACTTAAAGAAAAATCCCCTATCTCTCTTATAATTCTTCTCTGATGCCAATTCTTTAAACACTCTGTTTTCTCAAGAGTTTCAGGATCTATCTGCATTCTGTCCTATAATACCATACAACGTCCTCCTAAAAAGACTCTCTCTGGGTCATTACTTATTGCTGGAATTAAGAGAATTTTAATTGCCATAAGCGAGAGCCATGGCCAGCGCTTTCATTGTTGTTCTTAAGACCACCACTAAAGCGCAGTTATTGAAATTTTATACAGTGTCTCAGAGATAAAGTCCTCATACTTATCCTAACTTTTTGGTTAAAATACCATGCTATTAAGATCCTCGGCAATCTTATTAAATTCGTTAAGGTCTTAAGCTAGAGCTAGCTTTTCATATAATAACATACTTCTGGGCGTAGAACTTCTATTCTGATATCTCTCCCAAAGCTCTTTAACGCTATTAAGTGCAGGCTTACGCCACTCCTTTTTCCAAACCTGCTTAATATATCTCATATAACGGGCTAGATAAAGAATAAGTGCAGCGGCATAAAGGGGCGAGTTGTCTATTTTATGGTAATACCTATTAAAGGTATTCCAGGCATTTCTAATGCGTTTAAAGAACTCCTTATCAGATATATACTCCTTCTATTATATAATATTAGCTAAATTAGGAAGTAGAGAAGGGAGATAGACTAACCTAGGATTTATTAAGGTGTTTAATTATAACATCTATTATAAAGAGTACATCTCTAAGCGTTGCTTTGTGTTCTTGGCATTTTAGGGTTACCTAGTGGAATATTTAAAGAAAATTTTTTATTATACAAAGAGCCTCCCAGTTCTTTGGACTAAGATAGTCCTTTTTAAGTGTATTAAGGTTACGCTTAGTATACGTATTAAGGGCAGACTCTTTCTAAATTGCTACGCTAAGCATAAGATACCAGCTATTCCATCTCATATAATTATTAAGTGGAATTCTTCTCCCTGTAAGACTTTTAAACTCCTTTATACGACCAGCTGAGCTATGGGTATGTATGGTAATGTTATAAAGCTTTCCAAGTGCACCAAGTTTCTGAAATGTATTGCTCTTCTCTTACTCCTCTTTTAGATCTAAATCTTTTCCTTCTTTATATAACTCAATATCATTAAGACTAATTAAGTTTTCAAAAAGGAAAGCCTGTATAGCAAGGTTTAGAATATAACCCTAACAGCGGATCCGTTAGTGGGTAGAATTCCATTTAATTCCCTCTTTCTAAAGAAGCCAGTCGCTTATTATACGACAGAGCTTATTATTTGCAGTATAGTTATTGGATATAACGGCACCCAGCTTTTACATAATCCCGTAGTCCTTAAGCACTGAAAGGAGAGTATTCCATTGCTCGTCCCCACTATAAGAGGCTACTGTATAAAGGCCAAGGAGAGCGTTTATAAGCTTTTCCTGGCTATTAATAAAATGGCCACAAATCGCGAGGAGAAGGTAATTATTTAGAGAGGTCCAGATATCAACGGAGAGATAAATACTTATTAGTGCAGACTGCAGCCTCTTTCATACAATATCCTTTTGTAATAGCTATAAGTTATAGATCTTTTTACTAACTGCTAAATAGGCTATAGTTACATGGCCATCTACTTCAGGATTAATTAACTGTAAAAGGACATGGAACTCTAGCCACTTAACTATCCGAAAGGGTAAGTTTCGTATAATAATTAATGTAATAAGGGCCTTATCAATAACTTCCTTATTTAGGACTGCTTAAAGGACTTCTAAATCTAGCTCTTCTGTCTCATTTTGAGACAACGCTTTAAGGTAAAGGTCTTTTAATTGATCCCGTATTGCTTCTTTTATACAACTAGTTTCAGGCTTAACTATAATGCCATGCTTTCACGCCAAGTGGTTTCGGAAGTTAGAAGTTAACTATGCAGCGTATAACTCTGTAGTGCAGTATTTACAATAGAATAAAAGATGGGCTTTTTTATTTTGTACGGGCTCGTTACTGCCTGCTGGACGGGTATGCTCCTATGTTAAAAGAGCTGAGCGACCTCTTGTATTTTTTGATTCAGAGGTATTAATAGAGTCGAGAGCTTCTGATTCCACTTCTGAAGCCATATTTATACGATAATAAAGAAGAAGAAGGCGACTGAAAATTTTTTGGGGTATGCCAAGACTTATCGCGATAAGGCTTATCCAAAACCACACTGATGTGATCGAGTGTATCGAGGTTTAAGGATATAATGGTATCATTTGTCGGCCGGCCTGATTGAATACTAGGTTGCTGTCTAAGGACGCGACCGACCAAGAGCGAGATGATGTTGATGGGCACCAATAGGAGAGCAAAACCGGAACTGCGTGTACCTATTAGTAAGTGTGCAGATAGTTTGTTCGATTTGAGAAGCTGCCGATTTGGGCTTTCCATATCTGACTCGCGACATGGGATACGTACCTTCTCCACTTGACAATTGCAATTATGCGACGAATATATGTTTAGACGCCCTAGATGTGTTGTAAGTTGTAGAAGAAATGAATATTGAGTTGCCGATGTTGTTCAGGAGCCTTGTAGGCAACACTGGCTGGATTATATCTTGCAACTGGATCAGATATGATAACCCCAAGTGAGGCCTCCAGTGTAACCACAGCTCTCCGTCATTATGCGGCGGGAAATTGCAAGGCTTTGTTATCGAAGTATTTGGAACCGATTCAAATCATGTTCCGGCCGATGATTGACTAGAACAGACCAATGAATCCTGATGTGGCATGCGAAAAAGCATGGAAGTAGTTGCCCCAAAACTCCAACGCCGAAAGTAAGATTGGTTCTCAGCGTATCTGCCTTCCTTTGTGCAAGACGGTCTACCAGCAATAAATCCTGTATGTGCACGAGCATTCATGAGATCCGACATCCTGGCTATGGAGTAATGAGGCTGGTCCGTGACTACCTTGAGAGCTTTCTAGATTTTACCCCTCGCAGATCAAATTCTTTTGAGGTGCAGCAAGTGTGGCATGCGGCGTTACTTCCTTGCTCCTCGCTCCTGAGAGTCTTCGCTTCGCGGAGGCGTGAGTATTTTTGCAAGGGCGGAGTGCCAGGAGGCGCGGATCGTAGCGCCTCCTTACCCACGTGTAAAATCAAACTAGAATAACATACCACCTTGGCGCATCTGGTTGAAAGCGCGTGTTGATCGCGCAGATCAAACTACGCGGATTTATACCCAAAAATATGTTAAAATACGTCAAAAAGGACGTGCTTATTACTTTAAAGGTATAGATTAGTACCATTTGACCGCCAAGATCAACACGCGCTTTCAACCGGATGCGCTAAGGTGGTGACTGCAGAATTTCACTAATGAGATGTCAACATTTGGTTATAAACTCACAAAAGTTTTCTAAGAATATTCTGTATAGCAAACTTATGAATCAGATAGCTTACTGTATGGGAAGAATACTTCGGATGCTAAGGGATGTTTTCAAGTATTCCCTCAATAATCTTCTCAGGTCTCTTCCGTGAGATAGCCACCAATTTAGATAGGCTAGCCTCCCAACACATCCTCAAACAGGATTTTACCTATAACTAATAATACTAAAAAATGTGGGCAAATCCCACAATGAGTCGGTAAGATGCTTTCGTCGGATTAGCGTTTTAAATTTGGGGTAGCCTGGTAAACTTACGCAATACCATACACTCGTTGCTTAAAAGCTCATACTAGATGCAGACATTTATCAGCCGCGGGAACCGCTTTAAAACTGTGAGTCGCAGATAGCACGGCTCCGGTGTAAAGATCAGCTGGAAGAGGCGAAAATGAAGGATGGTGGCGGCGGCAGCAGCGAGTCAATGGAAGTATACGAGGGGCTGATATCTTGGCTGGTTAGTCTGATATGACTCCGCATGACGCCCAAGCCATCTCCCCCGAAACAGGAGCCTCGTATTGATTTGGACATAGCTGAAACAGCATCACGTGAATCCCAGGACGGGTTCAAGAACATCCTTATCTCAGTTGACTTATCCGCTTCGCCGAGGAATTTGAGGAGGCGGCTACCCCCCTGCTCCCGCCTAAGCCACAGGAACTTGTAAGCCAATCAGACGGTCGCTCTAACTCATAGGTACTTATTAGCCAATAGAATACCACGCTACCCTCTACTACCCCTACCACCCCAAAAATTCCTCAGCGCAGCGTCTGAGAGATTATGGGCGCGCGTTTAGTGTAAACTGGGTCCTTTTTTTAATGTATGTTAATTTTAAATAACTCTAGCGGCGTAAATATACTAGCTACAGTCTTAGTGCGCGATGCATTTAAATTGTAATCTCTTCTTTTATTTAATTATAATAATTATAACTAGCTAACTACCATATTAGGGGGCGAGATATAGCCTTAAAGTTTAAAGACACGTTTTTAAAACTGGTCTCTCTTTACCGGTTGCATTAAAACAATAGCCATACTCTACTACTACTACTCCATTTCCTTCTAAATTTATAGAGGCGCCTCTTCTATCCTACAATAACCGGCTTGCCTGGTTAAACTATACCTATACTACCGTCGTGTCGTGTTCTGGCAGGCGATACGGTTATAGTAACACCTTTAGGGTGCTAAGCTTTAAGTAGAGCATTAAGCAGAGCGTCAAGCAGAGCGTTAATTAGAGCGTTGAGTAGAGCTTTAATAGAACTTTAAGTGGAGCTTTAATAGAGCTTTGAGTAGAGCGTTGTGTAGAGCTTTAAGCAGAGCTTTAATGGAGCTTTAATGGAGCTTTAAGTAGAGTTTCGATAGAGCTTTAAGTAGAGCTTTAATAGAACTTTAAGCAGAGCCTCGTGCAGAGCTTTATGCAGAGCTTTAAGCAGAGCTTTGTGCAGAGCTTCGTGCAGAGCTTCAGCAGAGCTTTGTGCAGAGCTTTGTGCGGAGCTTCATACGGAGCCACGTACAGGCGTACAGACGTATAGATGTGCAGATGTGCAGACATATAGACGCTTGTATAGGCGATTAATTACAGAGACTTTTATAGAGATAATTATATGGGCAATTGTTTAGACGTTTATATGGGCGTTCGTATAGGCGTTTACACTGGCGTTTGTATAGACGATTGTAGTCTTAGTATATAGAAGTTGTATTTAGGCTTGTTTTTAAAGGCCTTATAAACGGCTTTATATAGGCGCTCGTGCAGGCGTTTGCGTAGGCATTTGTATAGGCGTTTGTGTAGGCGTTTATATAGGCGTTCGTGTAGGCGTTCGTATAGGCGTTCGTATAGACATTTATAGAGACGTTTGTAGAGATATTAGGGGTACAATTAGGCTCTATTATAGATGGATTCTATAGAGCGAGAGGAGGGCTTTTAAATGGAGGTATCGGCAAGCTGAGCGGTGGTATATTAGGGGGCGATATACCGCGTTAAAGGCGATACAACCGTCATCTACTAGGCAGGTGGCCTACCTTTACAAATCGCGCCTATAATCTCTCAGACGCTTCGCAGAGGAATTAGGGTAGTAGGGGTGGCAGGGTGTAGCGCGGCGTTCTATTAGCTAATAAGTACCCATGAGTTGGAGCGACCGTTTAATTAGCTTATAAGTTCCTATGGCGCGGGCGGGGGCAGGGGGTAGCCGCCTCCTCAAATTCCTCGGCGAAGCGGATGAGTCAACTGAGATAAGAACATCCCAAGCTAGTAAAATGATGTAAGCGAAGTGTCCCCTGCAAGTTTTCTACGAAGACATATTTCCAAGAAAGCCTTACAGCTTTGTGCATGACCAGCTTCACCCCCCTGTCTGGCGAGATTCAAATTCGTTACGCGCATCCAATTTCGCTCGATCGCTACCAACTGTACATGGCAATCGTAGCGAACGGCTGTGGCTGCATGTAAGAATCGTCCTGGTTACCTAGGAGAATTGTTCTGGTTGCCCAGGAGAACGACTGGTCGCAAAATAGAGGCGTTCGCTTCAATTACTATGTACAGTTGAGCGAAATTGAATGTGTGCCGAATTTAAATATCGCCGTGCTCGCTAAAGAGGGGAGGTGAAGCTGGTAGTATGAATTTTCTATCAGTAATTTAGAGTGCGTCTGCTCAAGTGAGGTTAGGACCTAGACCAGAGCGCTTGGAGTCAGTGAAAATCGTGATAGGTATGGTAATGGCTGCCCTCTCGTTATATCATAATCTCTCAATGGCATATTGGCCTTGCTAAACCCCTTGCATACTTAGCTGAGCTATTTGTCATGGTTTGCTTGATGTTCTTGGCCAGCAACGCTGAAACTCTATATGGTATTTGACGAGGACGAGGAAGTGAATTTATAGCTAAGCCAAGAGGGATGTCTCAAGCTACCCAAGATTAGCGCAAGTATCATGCGCTCTAAGGCACGATCGGGGAAAAAGCAATTCCGAGATCCTTAATACTACCTAAGTATCAATGAATTATTCTAGGGCATCCTTGGGAGCATACCATAGTATTCCTGAAGTATTTGTGTTCGCTGATAATCGAGCAATTTTAGGACTTGTTCCAGTGCTAGAATGTGCTAATATAGGTACCCTAGGACAAACTCGAACAGTAATCTAGCAGAGCCCTACCTTTAGCATTTCGCATTTTGATGATCTTTATCGTCCCATGTATCTATACAGCCCACCAAAATGCTCTTGTAATACAAGGAGTTGCCTGAAACGCCTTACATGTACACTATTCCTACAAATTACTCTGGATTTTCCCTATGCTGTCGTCTCATTCATGACCCACAATGGGTAGTCCTCTTTCATGGAGTGCGTACTCAATGACCTTCCACCTACCCACCTCCTTCTCCCTATCAACCGGGGTTACTCTACGATTGTACACCTTCACGTTGGGGATTTTCTCAAATTTCCTATCGCGCTGAATAGCCTCACCTAGCTTCTTCGGTTTCGGTGGCGCGCTAAGTCGCTCTAGGAGTTCACCAACAGTTTTCGAGTCTTGAATAACTGGGTCAGGTATGCGATTGCCGGTCAGCTGCATTATACGTTTGACAACCTAAATGAGATTAGATACGCATATACTTTGGCTTGAAGAGGTGCAGCAATGGGCTTGGAAGGAGTAACTTACGGCAAATTTTACTTCCAAATCCGCCAGGGAAATTGATCGCCATCCCGATCCCCACCAGTTTGATTCGACCGTGCCCTGCTTTGAAAGACTTTTTAACTTCGTTGCTTTCACACTTGATTTCTTTGCAGTACTGGAGGCATCCGCCGTCGTAGCCATTCCTTGCAATGCTGAAACTGTTCCCTTAATCTCCGCGACGGTCTCTCCAGATTCATTTACCAGCTCTTCGAGAGCCCCCGTGAGGTTTTGGCCTTTTGTGAGTGCGTCTCCGGCAGTAGTCCTCTCTTGTGTCTGATTCATCTGTTTCGTTATTGATTCGAGGAGTTGTGCCTTGGCAACTGCGTCTGGGAATGCCAGAACAGCATCTGTTTTATTAATCGATGGGCCAATTCTAACCTTGTCTGTCCAGTCTGATTGAAGTGGAGTTTGCGCACCCGCAGAAGCCATGGCTAAATCTAACCCAGCTTCCCGTAGCGTAAACGCTTCCACAAGAGCTCTGTGTAGCGCTAGCTCAATTTGCTTCCGATGCGTAAATTTTGTTGCTGGCATGAACCTATGCCGCAACTCTAAATCAGCATCCTTTCTGTCACACGAATATCAATGGTACAAGCATCCGGAGAATATCAGATAGCACTCACGTCTTCTCAAAGTGAGGTCGCCCTCTCCTCCACTCCTGAAACTTCTCAGCCCATTGCTTACTCCCAACCCTCTCTAAACCATCCCACGTCTGTGCCGGCTTAAACGTCCGCTCCTCTTCCATTTCCCTTTCCCATTCCACCTGCTCCTCCTCACCAGCCTCTTCAGCTTCTGGCTCTTTTGATTTGCCCTCGTCTCCCCCCGCAGCCTGTCCCGGTATCCGCATCGGCGAGTCTAGTGAGTAGGGGTCCTCGCGTCCTGGGACATCCTCTGTGCCCCAGATCTTCTTGCGCAGCTTATCGGTGAACTGTTTCGACTTTTCGGGATTGCGCTCCATAATTGCGTATTGTGCTGAGGATGAGGTCGAGAGCGCTGCTACTAGGAAAGTCGAAGGTTGACGAGGTAGAGGGAGGGAGGTGGAGCGGAATTGACAGGCGCGGCAGAGGGAGGGTGACAACCCAGAGTTAGCATGGCGGGAGGATATAAGAAGTGAGTCAATTGACTGCTGCGAGCGAGGTATTCGACGCATTGTGAGGCGAAAAGAACAAGATCTGACGAAGACAGGAAAAGTCGAACGGCGTGTTGTGAGGGTGGAGGAAATCTGGTGGGAGAAACGTTGTTCCGTGATTGCACTTGGCGCAAGTCTCTTGCTCCATCTTTCGCTGAATATTACCCTAGTCTCGTAATAACAGCTTCTTGATCTCTATAGTATTTTAGCTTATTTTTATGCGTTGGGTGGCTGATCTGATGTATACGAGGATTTCCGGTGTGCAATTGCTGTGGGCATTGGAAGAAAAGAGTCCTCAAGTTCAAATGTGTATTCACTTGACGCCCCTCTTCGTTTTATTACTGAGCCAAGCCACGTTCTGGTTGGCTACTCCGATTAATTTTTGGTGCTCTACAGATATACGCGTGTATAACGCACGTACGTTTTATAACAAATAAGAACACGAGGTTACGCGAACAAGGGTAGAACCTTACTAGGCCAATAGCAGCCATGTAATATTTCCATTTCCTACTTTGACTTCCTACTAGGGGGGTAGGCAAAGCCTGGTCAGTCGCTTCTCATCCCTATCATTAATAAACTCTCTAAAATTGCCACATAGGCTATGCCATGCGAGAGTAGCTTTACCCATGATTTGATACTTGCTATGGGGCAGATATGGAATGGCAAACTAGTGTCGCATTTGTGTTTTGCAAAATGCAGAATCACATGAGAATTACTCCTTCGAGTTCCCCAGTATCTTCTGGCCAGACTTCACCGTACATTATGCCATGCACATAGGCATGAGTTACAAGACGGTAACCTTGGTTAGTAGCTCTTAAAATCATGGGCATTCCAAGGCCAGCGATCACTGCTACTTTATCTTCCGGCAATATCAGATCTGGAGCCGTTCCAAAGTAACCATTTTCTGTGGTGAAGAAGCACTTTCTACGAGAATTCTTGAGTACTTCAAAGTGGTACGCAGAAGCTGACCCGGCCGTGAGCGCAAGGAAAGGCTTCAAATCTTCGCTGGCCCCTGACGAGGAAGCAGCGCCTATCTGCACCGAGTTCGCGTTATTATCGACCAGTAAGCGGTACCACGCATCGAAGGATTCATCAGCTTTAGCATCCTTTGGGGTTTGATCCCCTATCAGAGTGCGTTGAAGCGCCCTTTGTACGGCTTCGCCAGTTGGGTACTTTTCGTAAGAAGAGCTGACAGCCACCCAGCCTTTTAGAATTTTAAATGCGGAGCCCAGGGTGCGCAGAAAACCATTCATATTCCACTGGCCATTGGTTACGAGCCGCCCATCGATGGCGAGGTTCGTTTTGAAGCCATAAGTAGCATCGGCATCTACATTGAGCGGCGCAGCAAGGTGTTTGATGACATCGACTACTTTTCCTGATAGTACTAAGCTCTGCTGATCCAGTGAGAATTTCCACGCAGGGACTGCTGAGGCAGCAGCTCTAAATCGATCATGAACCGCTGATTTTCTGGGATCTGGAGACGTCCATGAGACATCACTCCAATCCGGCACCCATAATGGCAGGTCTGGGCAGCGATGATCCGATGGAACTTGGAAAAGAACATCTAAGCTCTTGTCGTGGTTTACGCACTCAACAACTGCCTCGCTATAAATTTGTGCTACGGACTTTTTGTAATCTGGCAAAGGGAATTCTACTCCCAGATCGCCAAGAATACCAAAAAGTGCGAATATCTTATCTTTAGGGTCGGTTGAGGCTTTCTCCCGAGCATATGACAAGATCCGCAGAACCACTGGCTGAGAATCGACACTGCCTGGCTTGTTGTTTTGGACTTTGCCGACATCAGGGTATTTTCTGGCTATGAGTAGGTCGCTGAGGTATTTCTGAAGCTCCATAGCTTTGTCCCATCGACCCCATTCGTACTTCGATGCTTGGAGATAACCGAGAGCTATAACGAGGAAAACCCATTCAAGAGTATCGTTACCGCAGCAGAGGATAACATTTTCAACCGACGCCAAAGTAACCTCCTGGATGGTCCACATGCGATGGAACCAAGAGCGTCTGAACAGCGGACCTATGGGATCATCCGACTCGTTTCTGACCTCCAAACCAAATAGAAGTCGCATGGCTTTCTCCTTGCGCTCTGCATCCATTTCTCCGCCGATTTGGCTAATGTCTGAGAGACGCTGGATGGCTTGTTTGGTGCTGCTGTCACTATCACCCAGCCAGACAATCACCTGCTTTGCTTGCTTGTAAATCTCACCCATGAGTGCGACTTGGTGGCTGCGTTCCTCCAGTGAAGTCTGGTCGATGCAGATGCTATCAATCCACAAAGTTCGGACATCATGCTCATCCCGTAGGTGTTGAAGAGCAGAAACGCAATTTGGAGTAACGTAGAGTGTACGGCCGTGGCATGTAATAGGACATGAGGGAGTTTGAGCGTCCCAGGAATATGAAAGCGCAATATACTCCGGTAATATGTCAAATGATACTTCTTTAAGGGTGCAGCTAAGCGGTGATGTCGAGAGTGGCGCGGGCTCTAGATGGACTACGCGAATGGAACGAGAGCCCTGGAGAGGAAGATGTACGTAGCGCTGCTCCATCCTCGAAACTTCCAGCGGACGTGTCGGGATGCTAGTGTGAGTCTATCTTAGGCTAGACCTTGCGAACGGACCTGCAGAATCGATACTACCTTTTGCGAAAAAATAAGCGAGCCACCCGTATCCCTTAACCCGTCAAAATGGGTCGTACGGTTATCGATAAGAGCTAGCCAATTGGAAGTATTACGTGCTTTAATATTTGTCTTAGCCAGCCATATTCGCACCTAGGGTCGCCTACTGTTACGGACCTTATATCAGCAGTAGTACGACTACTGAGAGAAGACATGAACGGACTAGTGGTGGAAGCGCGGGAGGCGCTGGAACCAGTCGAACCATGGGACGAGGGGTAGCCGAGTCACATGACGGATCACAAGGGATCACGTTACCAGTTCGGAACGTGGGAACGTGGGAACGTGGGAACGCGGGGAAGTACCGACGTACTGACGTACCAACGTACTTAGTATATTTTATAGGAGTTATATTATATATTTAAAGGACCATAGTCCCTACCCAGATAGTTCTTCTCTTTATAGTAAATCTTAGGATATAATTAAAGTTAATCTGTTAAGTAACCACTCTACTAGTATAAGGGCGCGAAGAGGCTTTGGGGAAGATTTAAAGGAATAATATAAATTCTATCTAATCTAAGGGTATATAGTTCTTGCTAAATACAAGACGTTGCGTAAAGAAGAGAAAGGAATATAGGAAACTTGTAACTAAATATTCGGGGTCTTAGTAGTAAATGCGTGGGTATAAGCCCACGCGGATTTTAATAGGTTTCAACTAAATTCCATTATATTAGTAGAATTTAGCGGAATTTAATTAACTTTAGCAGAATTTAGTAGAATTTAATTAACTTATTAGAATTTAATTAAAGTGTTAGAATTTATCTGTTAAGTATTTTACTAAGACATTTCTACTATAACTAGGCTAGTCCTGTTATAGTACCCCCCCTTTTAACCAAAGGTCTAAATAATTTAATTTTAGTTAAGACTTATAACCTATTGCGTGTTATATAATCGCGTTATAAGCGTTATAGTATATTTTAAGTAGTAATTATTTACCTTTATATTATGTCTATTTAGCTAGAGTAGGCCGTAAAGGATAGTCCTTATAGAATTCTTTTACCAAGGAAGGCGTGTTGGCCTTAATCTAGTTATAGATTTCCTAGGTTTGTTTTTTATATCCTTCCCACTTAATAAGAAGTTTAAATTATTTAGATTATATTTTCTATTGCATATTATTAATTAAGTTAATAAAGTACGAACTATTACCGTTATTAATAATTATAAAAGGTGGCGGCGGAATTTTGCGAGTTATAGGATTATCTCTTAAAGGTTATAGTAAGCTTATATAAAACATTAGGTGTATTTTCATTTTAGTTAGTAGTTTAAGCTTATAGGTATACAGGCTTAGTTTCTTTTTAATTTAGTATAGGCCTGCGAACTTCCAATTATAAAGGCTTAGTCAAAAGAATAGAATCTATTGGTAGCCAGTAAACGAGAATTCCAAGACAAGGACTGGAAGAAGGTCGAGGAAAGGACACGTCTATATACATAGTGCTAAGGCTCGGCTCGGCCGAGCCCCTGACTAGGGTCTGTAACAGTGCCGTAATACCAATTAAGTTTCTTTAAGGGCCATTAAGTCTTTAGGTTTTATATATTTAGGTAGGCTATATTACCTTCCTTAAAGTCCCATACGGGAGCTTATCCTTTATTTATATACTATTCCTATAATATTTAAGCGTACATTAATTTACTTTATAATAGTTCCGTTAACTACTTTATTTAATTAGTAAAGTTATATACGTTAATTAACTAGATCCGTTTAATTATAGGTCCTATTATATTAATATTAGGTTATAGTTTAAATCTAAGTTAAGGGTCTTATCTATAGGTCACATAGAATAGTGTTACGCCTATTAATACGTTTATTGTATTATTTATAGTAAACTTAGCTAAAGGCAGCCATTTTTCCTAGTTATCTTATAGGTAGAAGCAGTATATTTATAAGTATTATTCTATAATCGCGTTTATAATTTCGGTTTAGCCATCTATCTCTAGATAAAATATAGTTAAAAGTTATATTTAAATGCTTAATTGTTTATATAGAGCTTACCAGAAGTCTAAAATAAACTAACTTCTATAGTTAGATATTATTAAGTTAGAAAGTCTATATAGCTTAAAAACATATTTAACAAAACATTTAGCTACTAATATTGCATTAATTAAGTCTATAGGAATTATATATTATATCTTTATAAGGCGGTTAATAACTACTATAATATTTATAAACCTATTACTATTAGGCAAGTCGACTATAAAGTTAATTAAGATATTGCGCTATCTTTATATTAGAATTAGTAGCAGTTAAAGTACCCCTTGCTTCTTTATATAAGAGGTCTTTCTATATACGTATATTCTATATACTTAAACATATTTTTGTATATAGTTATACATTATAGGCTAGTAATATGCTTATTAAACGATCTTATAAGTTTTTATATGGCTAGGATATGCTACTATAGGGAAGTTATATATAAATTTAAGTATCTTAAATTATAAGGGTTTGGAATTCGGAACTACTATCTTTAATTAATAGTATAATTAATTATTTTAAATTTTGCATTTAGTAAGTGTAATATCCTTATACTATTATTTTCTAGTTTAAATTACCTTTATTATATCTACTATCTATATATTATTTTTATATTTATATTCTATTAGCTTATTAATTTCTATTTCCTATTTATTAACTTCTAATTTATTTCTATTAAGTTCTATATCTAAAAATATAGGATATAGTTTTTTAAAACATTTAGAGGGTAGTAAGATCCATAATTAATTTATAATATATTTGTTTAAAGCGTTTATAGGTAAGTCCTATAATTATTATATTAATATATTAGGCTTTTAATTAAGTTTACTTAGTTAATATATAATCTTAAAGTCGAATTATAAGAGATATTTAGCCTAATAAATTTAGCGCTACGTTAATTATTTTATAGTTATAAAGTATTATAGGTTCTTATAGTCTATTAATACGCGTATTAGAAATAACAATCCTTTAAGCTTAGAACGCTATTTGTCAGAATATTAGTCATATAACGTGGTCACGAGACCACGAAGCGAGACTAGCTAACCTAACCTTGGAGCAACCCCTTACTTCTAGACTATCAATAACTACCAACTTCAACATCGCATACGTATCGCAATATAGTGATATTCGTGCACGTTAATAAAGTAAGTATACTGACACTAATTAGTAGACATACAGATCAGAAAATACGCAATAAGCTAGAGCTTAAGAACCGTACTAGAAACAGTACACAGATCGCCTAGCCTTATTTATTTTAGTTAAAGGAGAAAGCTATATTACCCTTAAAGCTTAAGACCACGTATTAGCTTAACTACTAACGCGTTAAATCGCCTAAAGAATTATATCTTTACTTAGAGAAGATTACGACCTCCCTTAAGCTTAAGAGAATTTATACTAGCCTTACAGCTAATATAACAGATTGCTAAGAGAATTGTAGTCTTACTAAGAATACTTTACAGGCCTAATGGCTGTAAAGGACGTATACACCTAAACACCCTTACCTTAACACCCTTACCTCGACGACCTCAACCTTAACCTTAACCTTAACCTTAACCTTAACCTTAACCTCAACCTTAACCTTAACCTTAACCTTAACCTTAACCTTAACCTCAACCTTAACCTTAACCTTAACCTTAAACTATAACATACATAAGGACCAGTACACTGCTCTATATAATAAAATAAATCCTAAATAGAAGGAGAGAATCGCCAGACATAGTTACAGGATTAATATAGCAACTGCCTTAGAGGAAGACCTGGAAGAATATATAAAAACGAAAATCTATAAGTATATATATAAGAACTTTACGGATTATACACTATGGTCGCTATTCCAAGAAGAATTTAAAGGCTTTACCATTAAGAACTTTAGAAAGATACGCTCTGTTACTAAAGCAAAGCTCCATACTTACCTACTCTAAAGAGGAGTATATATTGCCACACACAGCAACAGATACCCACTTTATAAGATTCTATATAATATCCTTATAGAAGAGGAACCTTATAAATAAATAGATAAGGAAATCACAGGAGCTCTTAAGGAAGTCAGCCCTATAATTATAGTGGCACTATAAGAATAACTTAACTTAATACAAACAGCTCTAATATTAAATTAAGCTATAACCCTATTAGTTATAACCTCTTTAGTTCCTATAACCCCCCCTATAACCCACTACTTTCCCATATAGTACTAACGCCTATAACCCATTAACTACCTCCACTACCTCTAACGCCTGTAATTCAGCCTATAGCTATAGCTACAACACCTAAAATATAAATACCTACCCCTACGACACCCTAACTAGCTGTTATATCTATACCCTAGCAAACTGCACTAACCGCCACCTAACAGCAAGCTGCACCTACCTCTACCTAGGATTAACTACTTACCCTCCTTACTTAACTCCTATAGACGCAAAATCAGTAATTATTGCCTACGGTAACTGCCTCTACCCTCCCTTTAGCAACCGCTCCTACCCTACCTAGTACTCCTCCTGCCCAGTATCTTTACCCTAGTACTACCAATACCAACCCTACTATACACCTGCCTATATACAGCAAAGAGGCAGCTACTATTACTAAGATCTATACAGATAACCAGAAGTACAATAGAGTAAGTAATAGCTTTAACTTTAAGTTAACTATCTTCTATAATATTTATAAGAGAGCTGGTCTACCTTCTAAAGGCTATATAACTGCATTCCTAACCATGCTAAAGGGACTTACTTAGGATTACTACTATAATAGCAGCCTTTTAACTAGATTATTTACTAAGGTATATAATCATATATGTTACTTCTTTAAAGGACCAGAGTACTATTAGAGAAATCTTACTAAATAGAACGCTACTAACTTTTAAGGAATTATTAATAAGAACCCTAATAAGCAAATCTATTAGAGTTTCTAACTACTCCTTAATAAGCTCCTAAAACATTACTATAGACTATACCTAGAGTTTTATATAGACCTCTTTCTTATAAATAAGCTAGTTACCGCTTACCAAGGAGTACTAGTATGCTATATTATCATTTCTAGCCCTTCTAAAGACCTCTCCCAGTTAATTAACAAGTTACAATCTTTTATAGTTATATAGAAGAAGGAACACCCTTCCTAGGCCTTAATAAGACCGTCTTAAGGAGCCTACTTTATGGATTATATATACCGCCGTAATATCCGTAATAACTGTAACCAAACCCACTCCTATAGACAAAATACCATTAGATCCATAAAGGCTAAGTACTATATTTACTAAAAGGAGACCTGCCGCTTATAGAAATATATAGAGGAGGAGCGGAACCGTTCTAGAGATAAGTATAAAAGACGTTTTAATAATAACAAGGGCCGCAACGGTAACTTTAAAGAACGCTTTAGATAATACACTATCTACTATAAAGAAGACGACAACAATAAGTGTCGGTATCACTTCCGGTGATACGTAATGCTATTGCAATAGTATGGGTGGTAACTGATTTTGATTGATGCTTATTCTTCTTCTCCTATTCTACAGGTGGAATTTGGTGGATTTCCTAAGCTCGCTTAGCTCACGTAATCGCGTGCAACTGCATTGCGAAACCTTGTTCAGACAATAAGTATAATAAGACTTTTAAAGCTCTTGTGCTAGATACAAACACTAATAAAAATACTAATAATAACAATAGTAAGGAAGAATTAGAAGACCTTAACAGCTACTACCTTATATTATTTAGGACTCTTACTATAGATAAAGCAACCTCTATAAGTGTAAAACTAGCCAATAAGGCTTGCGCTTACTTACTTACTATAACCTCTATAGAACCTACTACGGAAACTGACCCGTTTAACTATAATACAACAACCGCTGCTTTACGCTATACTTCTATAATATTTATAGGAATTATAATTAATATTAGTGCGTTAAAGAAGTCTATGGCTAGTTGTAACGGAACCTTGTAGCAGGAACTACGGTGGGTCCTATTATTGGGCTGGGTATGTAGATATAAACAAGACTAACAACATAATAATAACTAGTGGAGTAGTTACCCAATAGATTAACTCTAATTGTATTCTAAGATTCACTACGAAGAGAGAACTATCTGGGTAGGGACTGTGGTCCTTTAAATACACAACTATACGCCTAAGAAATCCCTTTGCTCTGTTAATCTGTTAATCTGTTAATCCATTGGTCTGCTCCTAGATCCCACGTTCCCCTAATCCTATAAATTATAGATCTAACCATGTAACCTTAGTTACCATTCCTCGTTATATAGTTCCACCAGCTCTATCCTGGACCGTACCTGTATTAACTAACTAGCTTCCTCCAACTCTTCTCCAAGTAGTTGTAATATCGTACTTAAGCTGTCCGTAATACTATCTCCCTCCTCTTTATCTTCGTCCTTGAAGATTCCTAACATCTCTAAGTTGTCCACTAGAGGTGTAATATCCGTTTAATTAATCTGGTTAATATCTTTACTTATTATGCCTAAAGCATCTTCTTCTTCTTCTACCGATTGTCGCAATTGTGTAGTACTCAAGATTCTTTCTTTAGGTAAGGCCATGCCTTCCTATTCTTGTTGTGCCGATAAGAAGTTAGTATGTGTTGTAATTGTGGCTCCCTCCAGTCGCTAACCATCCTCTTGCGCTAAATATACCAAATTAAACATGCGGTCTTCCTGCGATATTAGATCGGTTTCTAATACTAAGTATACGCGTCCTATAACTCTTAATAGTCTCTACGTTTCCTGAGTAATTTGTTATAGGGTTTTATATTTAATCTAAAGCTAAGAAGCTTAAGAGCTCGCTTATAGCCACCTATAATAAACTCTATTGTTCCGCTAAGGAATTAGCCCTGTTACTAGAGGTTCAACGTCGTGCGTTAGAAGCGTCTGCTTGCGCATTTAAACTCCATCAGACTACCTTCGCTCGGCTAACCCGTCTTAAGAAGGTGCGTAAGAAGGTGCGCTCTAAGGAGTTTCACCTAGTTAAGCAGGGTCTCCATAAGCTAGAAGCGGAGGAGGCTAAGGCGGACTCGCGTTTACTAGTAAGGGAAACAACTCTAAATAGCTTAGTAGGTGCTTCTCTTAGGTCCCCCTTAGGTAACTCGTTCTTTGGCAATCCTTTTTTGTTAATATTGCCTAACCTACTTTCCTCTAATACTCTTATACCTTTCCTATAGCGTTCTCTAGGTTGCTTAGTAGTTCCTAGGTAGTCTTACTATAGCCTATTCACTTTACTTTATACCACGTTTTATTATCTACGTCCTTATAACTAATAATCTTTAAAACTTACTATTTGTCTTCTTCTTGCCCTCTATATATGTCTGCCTTGTAGACTAGTGGTTCAATATCTCTGTGTGCTGGCTCTAGTATTGCGACGTGCTATACAGGGTAAATTTTTATTTTAGCTAGTAGGTTTAACTTAAACGTGACCAATAAAATTCTTTACGTGATTTTAAAAGGTCCTAGTTTAACGTGGTCTAATTTCTTACTTAGTCATCAACCCTTGAAATTTTTATGTAGTAGCTACACTTTATCTCCCTCCTTAAGATCTGGTCCCTCAGATCTCTTAGTATTATAGTACCTTTTTATTCGCTTTTGTACTAGTTTAGCTATTTCTTTAAGGTCTATATAAAGATTTATTAAAGTCTCCATTCTTTCTTTAGCTGTACTACTTGTCTTTTTTGCTTAATGTGGCAATAATGATAACCTTGGCTCGTACCCGTAATTCGCCTTAAATGGTAACGTTCCCATTCCTTCTTGTGGTGTTATATTATACGCAAACTATATAACTAGTAACAACGATACCCAATTGTTTTATATATAATTAATATAGTGCCTTAGATACTGTTCTAGTGTCTAGTTTAATCTTTCTGTTTATCCGTCCGTCTGCGGATAATACGCTGTTAAGGTTACTGCGCGGACTCCTTATTCCGCCAAGAATACCTCCTAGAATGCTGCTATAAATCTCGGATCTCTATCTAATACGACCTTACTTGGTGCTCCGTGCCTTGCAAACACTTCCTTAATATAGATTCTAGCAACATCCTCTACTAATATCTCTTCTGTGTACGCTATAAAGTATCCCCACTTTATAAGCTTATCTACTATTACTAAAATCGCGTTGTGATCTTATCCTATAATAGGATCTTTTAACTTTGGTAACTTAATAATAAAGTCCTATAATATAACTTCCCACAGTCTTTCTGATACTTTAACAGGTTATAGCCCTCCGTACAGCTTATGCCTCGTTAGTTTGTTTCTTTGGCAATCTAGACACTCTTTTATAACTTATCTTACTAGCCCCCAGATTCCTTAAATAATATACTCTTCTTAAAGTCTTAACACTAAGCCTATAGCTCCGTTATATCCTTAAGTTAGTTCCTTATAGAATAACTTAATAAACTCTCTTGCAATAGACCTTAGAATATAGGTTGCTTCTCTGTTCTTATACTGTTCCGTGTCTAGATCTTCTGCCTATACTACTTAGATCTTTTGCGTTTAATTACTCTCTGGTAATTTGTAAATCTACCCTTCTCTAGTTGCTATAATCCTTAGATAGTTATACCTAATTAATCCGTCTTAATCCCTTTGTAACAAAGCTCCTAATAGCTTTTTGTTATTTTGTAGTTTAGCCTTTCTACTTAGAGTATCCGCTCGTGCATTGTTTGTACCCTTGGTATACTGAATTTCAAAATGGTATTCTATAAGCATTTCCACCTATTTAACCTGTCTTCGGTTGAGTTCCTTTGTCATTAGGAACCCTATAAGGTTCTTATAGTCTGTCTTAACTATAAACAGTTTCTCTGTGCCTTGTAAGAATGCTCTCTATTCCTTTAACGCTGCTACTATACCTAACAACTCCTTGTTGTAGATGTCATAGTTTAGTTCTAGTGGTGTCATTTTCTAACTATAATACGCCACTGGATGCCATATGTCCTAATACTTCTACAGCAAATATACTCCTAGTGCGAAGTCTAATACATTTATCTCAACAACCGTCTCTAACTTTAGTTGGTAGATTTTGAGGATTAGTTTCTAGGTAAATAACTCTTTAAGTTCTTAAAACAGCTTCTTCTACTCACTATCCTAAACCCACGGTTTCTCCTTTTTCGTTAACCTTGTAAACGGCTCAATACTCTTTAACCACTGTGCTATAAACCTCCTATAGTAATTACAGAATCCTAGGAATAATCTTAACTACGTAACATTCTCTAGTTCTTACCAGTTTACTATAGCTTCGACTTTCTTTAGGTCCATGCTAATTTTTCCTAGTTTAATAATAAATCCTACAAAATTGGTTTTTTTTGTAAAGAACTTATATTTCTTAATTGCTACTAGTATCTGTTCTTCTTATAGTCTCTTTAAGACCCATTTAATGTGTCCCTTATATTCTATCTCACTCTTGGAGTAGATAATAATATTGTTAAGGTATACTATAATAAACTTATCAAGGTGTTCTCCTAACACACTATTAATTTGTTTCTGGAATATTACTGGTACATTTATAAGCCTAAACTGTATAACTAATAGTTTATATAGTCCTTCCTTTGACCTAAAGGCTACCTTCTATTTGTTGCCTTCCTTAATTCTAATCTAATGGTATACCTACCTTAGATCTATCTTTATAAAGATCTTTACATTGCCTATCCTATCTTGGATTTTGCTAATTAAGGGTAAAGGATACCTATTCTTTCTAGTAATGCTGTTTAACTGTCTATAGTTTATACACATCCTAAGTTTTCCGTTTTTCTTTAGGATGAATAGTACTGGATATCCTACTAATAACTGCAATAGTCTAATATATCCCTTTTATAAGTTTTCTTAGATAAACTCCTTAAGCGCCACTAACTCTGTTTTAGTAAGCTTATAGATTAGAAAGAACCTTGGACTTATTCCCTCTTCTAATTCTATTTTATAGTCCCATACTACATGCTCTAACAGCTTTTCACTTTCTAGTAACCACAACTTTTTACTATACTTGTGGTAACGTATTTCACGGGTAAGCTGGTCAAACGGGTGAGCTGATCACTTCAAAAACACACCAAAAAATGGAAAAATCACACTTTAATATCTTAACAACCACTTAATAATAAATTTTAATAATTTAA
>Ga0307507_10003172_pt1 | contig 32628 bp, 6 predicted proteins | sample 7_EM_MG_FD_207223 | JGI IMG/M metagenome (GOLD analysis project Ga0307507, IMG submission 207223) | Populus trichocarpa ectomycorrhiza microbial communities from riparian zone in the Pacific Northwest, United States - 7_EM | ecosystem: Host-associated > Plants > Roots > Unclassified | place... | reverse complement strand
ACCACCACCTCCTCCCCCCCCCCCAACCCCCCCCCCTCCACACCCCCCCCCCCCCCCCCCCCCCCCCCCCCCCCCCCCGGGGGGGGGGGGGGCCCCCCCAATATAAGGGATATTATTGCGGTTACCTTAAGTTGCCCTTAGGACAACCCCCAGACACCCTTTAAATGTCTATTAGTTACGTACTAGAGGCACGTACCCGTAGTATATAGTCTCTATAATCCCAGAGGCCTTACCTCCTTAAGAATTCGTCTCCTTTATAATCTATCCTATTCCTATAATCGTGCCTTATAGCTACCTATCTACTAAGTCCCCTTACACTTATTCTTTATAAGAGCTATATACCCTTAAATTTAGATAGAATTTATATTATTCCTTTAAATCTTCCCTAAAGTCTCTTTACGCCTTTATACTATATTATATTAAAATAACTATTATTAAAATAGTAAATAAACCTAAATCCCCTTTAATAACTATAAGTATTATAACCCTAGTTAGGGAATAGTTAACTATAATATAACAGTCCTTTATAGATTCCTTAGCTTAATAGTAGGCTATACTAAAAGCCTAGTACTAGTAATTAATAGAAGTACTCTATAAAGAACTTTATAATATTAAGGCAATTATATTAGAGACCTCGTTAGTAATATCTATAAATTAGATTAAAATAACTATATCTAAACCTGGCCTATTAAATATAAACCTTAAACTAAAAATAGTAGCTTAACCTATGCCTATAATAAACCTAGTATCTATTATAAAAATTAAAAGGCACCCTAATTCTCTAATATTTAATAAAAACTAAAATAACCTATATCCCTTTATAACTAAGCTCCGCCTTAAACTTTTAATAAACTATAATTAATACCCTGTTAAAGCTAATAAGGTTAGCTATATAACGTCTTATTTAAGTAAAGATGGTATATAAACTATAGATCTATTCTTCTATAATATTACCTTTATTAATTTTAAAAAAATTATTTCCCTATTAAAATAAATATATAATAACGCCAGCTATAAATATATAGCTATTACTAAATTTAAAAACCTATAATAACGGAACCGAGACTTTACTAGCCTCTTTATAGAATTTTTAGGTCTTATTAGTAAGCTAGATTAAAATAAGCTGCTAGAGTTACTACTCTTTAATAAGCTATTTTAGATAAGATTAGAGCCCAGTTAATAGGTAAAGAACTGCTAAAAGACATATCTAAATTTGCTATAATATATCAATAAATTAATAAGAACCTTTAATATAATAAATAAACTTATTCTTTAAAGCTAACTATATCCTATATTTAAAACTCTATAAAGCTGGTATATGCCCTAAAGCGCGATCCGTCTTTAAAACCTAAAAGCCCTATATATAAGCCTATAGACCTTAACGCCGCTTAATTTTATATACCCTTAGGAACTAATAAATAAAGAACTTAAGCCATAAATAGAGCCTGCTTTAGATATAGTAAAAAGGGATATATTTAAAGGAATTGCCAAACTTACCCTTTTAAAAAGGTCCGCCGTAGTTCCTCCCAGTCCTTAAATTATACCTAGTTACCATAAAGTATTTTACCTTTAGTTAACTTAGAAAATAAATTATTCTAAGGCCAAGTTATGCCTTAGGATAAAAAGTGGAAAAGTATAAGTATTTAAGCTCTTTTAGCGCTAATATATAATATAACTCCCTTAATATACTTAGCGAAATTTAAATACTAAAAAAAATAAAAAGAAGTATAAATCCTAATAGATAGCGGAGCTACTAGTATAGGCTTTATTAATATAACCTTTACAAAAACTTAACGCCTAAATTTAAAGAAACTTAATAAGCTCTAAGGCCTATAATGCTTTAATGGTAAACCCTTAATATATAGTAAACTAACGCACTACGCTCTAGTAAAAATGCGGATAGGTAAATACCTTAAATACGTTTCCCTATTTATAATACCCTTAAAGTAATTGTATAATTACAGCACCTATCGTACCAACCGCGTGCCTACGCGTTCGGTACGCCAGGTACGCGTTTACGCGTTCAGTGCACCAACCACTCGCTTACGCGTCTGGTGCACTTATGAAGCACTAACTAATCAGGGGGAGGACGCATTAGTATATAGACAACGTAGTCTGCTTTATACAATTGACAGTCACCATCTAAACAAGTATACGATACTACATGTATTTCGTGCCTGTGGATATAACTCACTCGTGCTATTAAGTTAGTACGAACACTAATTAGTAAGCGCGCATAGATTAGCAATTACTTGATACCTCCCACTGAGCGATATATACGACAGCGACCACCCGTTCAGACTCCTAGTACGACCTACTAGAAGGTCGGAAGTTGGGGATTACGGACCTATCACCAACTCTGTATACTTATTTAAGTCTTAGTACGGTTTACCAGAAGTTTATAGACGCGAATACAGACCTGTATGGAAACCCCTACCCTCAACCTACCTTCGAACCTCAAACCCCTGCTCCTACTACACCCTCCTTCAATACCTCCGACGTCTTTTTAGACCCCTTACGGAACCCCCTATCCTTAACCTCCTCCGAACCTCGAACCCCCATTCTTACTACACCTCTTTTGGACCCCTTACGGAGACCCCCTACCCTTCTGCGAACTATTACGGACCTGTCAAGACCCCTTACGGAGACCTCTTACCCTCCTACAAACCCTTATGGCCCGTAAACCGATTTTACGGACCCTCACAAGAACTCTTCCGCCCGCTACGCACTACACTATATAGTATGGCAGATATCAGCAAGCAAGTCAGCGAAGGTTAAAAGAAGTGGAGATAAGGAGTTAACGTTACGTCTATAAACGACGTTAACGACTATATTAGTTTCAAAATCCTTGAATACAGATACTTTAAGCTTATAAACGACGACCTATGGGAGCAATACCAGGAAGACTTTGCGGACTTTACGGAAGCTATTTTTAAAGCCTGCAACCCCACTACTATCCGCAAACTACGAACCCATTTACATAACCAAGGTGTATGGGTTGAAAGGAATAAACGAGTTACTGTTGCACAGTCCTTATATAACACAATACATAAAAAGGACCAAACGAAATAGACTAAGGAGGAAATCCTAGACCAGTTCCAAGAAACTAAGAAACTCTTTGCTTCTTCTAAACTTAATGTAATTGCTAGCCTTATACCTAACCCTCTTAACCAAATTCGTCCTATAAACCTAAGCAGTTTTGGAATTAATCTTACGGGCTAAAGCATACCTAGTACTTAAGTTACGGACCATAATACCCCTGTAACCCAAATTATAGAACACAATACCCCTGCAAACCAAAATACGGACTAAACCCCTTCTGTTATTTAAGTTATAGATCCGTAAACCATCTAAGTAAAGACCTATGGCAAGGAACTGGCCAACCTAGCCAAGCTCTACACCGATGAATCCAAGTACAGCGGTGAAAATGACAACTTTGACTTTAAACTAACCATCTTTACGGACCTCTGTCAGAAGGCTGACATTTCTAAATAGGAGTTTAGCCAAGCCTACTCTACCATGCTGCGCGGCCTAGCACTTAACCACTACTATACCAATCTTAAGAGTAACCCCCTTAGTGTTCCTTTTAATAAGCTATGCGAAGCTACACATAACTACTTTAAAGGACCAGAATATAAGCGTGATATCCTTACCTAATGGAATGCAACCAAGCTACGGACCGTAATGGACAAGAACACTGAAAAATCGACCATAGAGTGCCTGCAAATCCTTATTAAAGACCTCTGCCACCTACAGCACGGTCTTAATATTAAGCTTTAAACGGACGACTTCCTGCATAATAAACTTATTACGGCCTGCTAGGAAGTAGAGCCCTGCAAGTACACCTACTATAAGCCTACAGATACCTTAGCTGGCCTTATTAATAACCTACGCTCCTCTATTATAATGTACGAAGTCTTAAACCCACCAGGCAGCACGCAAGCCTTTGTTACGGATATTTAATATCCGCAAATAGACTTAGACGTCTACTTTACGGACCGCCGCTACCGCTAGCAGCACCTATACCGACCAAGTCCTACCTGTAACCCCTGCAGTAACCCCTGTACGAAAACATACCCCCGTAGACAAACCAGCTAGAAGTGCTTTATGTGCGGTAAGGAAGGATATTGGTCTACAAGGCATACCTAGGAAGAACGTAATAAGTCCAGGAAGAGACTTAATAGCTATATTAGCCAGTTTATCTTGGAATACAAAGGAGAGGAAGCAGAAGAGCCCCCTAATAAGTTAATAGAAGCCCTTATAATTGACTTTAACTTAGACGCTTAGAAACAAGAGACCTTAGAGATATTTCTAACCACTTTCAGACCTTTTACGGACAGCCAAGCCTTTAATATCATAACCGTATTAGCCGACCGTTCCTTTATACACTTAGTTGCGCCTAAAAACCATTCCGTAAGCACCCCCGTTACGGACGTTATAGATCATAAGCAGGACCCATTTGCATATATTACCACAGAACGCTATACCCCTAAGGAATTCTACGGTGTTATAATCAACACAGGCGCCTCTAAGAAGTCTACTATAGGTTACGGACAATACCTTGTATATAGGACTACCGCAAATAATAATACGGATATTGACACTATATAAACTGGGGCCATAAACATCCAATTCGGCATTGGCTTAACTGCATTAATTAGATCAGTTGCAGTTAAGACCCTAATTAGCCTAGTTAACTTCCATATAGTAAAAGCAGATACCCCTTTCTTACTTTGCCTTGCGGACATAGACAGGTTACAGGTTTACTATAACAATATTATAGACACCTTAATCGGCCCCGTAACTGCCCTAGGAAGCAAGCATGTTACCCTACCAATTACACAACGATTTGGACACCCGTTCCTTATATAGGGAGAGACTTTACGGACCTACATTTAGGAATCTTTTAACTATAACCCGTGCTACCTTACTAGTACGGAGATCCACTGTTTACATTATCATTTTAGCCACCTATTAGCCGAAAAGCTATATAGAGTCCTTAAACACTCTGGACACAACAACGTTAATAGGAAGGCAGTTAATTACCTAACTAAATACTGCTCCTACTACCAGAAATACGGACGTTCCCTAGGCCGATTTAAGTTCACCCTTTATAAGGATCTTAACTTCAACCATTTAGTGTACGTAGACATTATGTATATTAACGGCAGCCCAGTATTACATATAATTGACAAGGCAACCCGCTATTAAGCCGCCTGTTGGTTGCAAAATATATCCGCAAAGTACACTTGGGATATTTTACAGACCTACTAGATTAATACGTACGTTGGACCTCCTAAGTATATCACCCACAACGCCAGTAGGAACTTCATCAGTAAGGAATTCCAGCAGTATGCTATGGCCATGGCTATATCAACAAAAGCCGTTCTAGTTAAGGCGTATTGGTCCGTCGGGCTTATTAAGCAAGCTCACCCAGCCCTATAGAGAGCTTACCAGATCATTACGGACAAGTGTAAGGATATTTAAAAGAAACTGGCTCTACAGATAGCCGTAAAAGCCGTTAACGACACTACTGGCCTAGATAGACTAGTACCTACCCTCTTAGTCTACGGAGCCTACCTAAGAATAAGTAACCTAAATCCTCCTGCCCCGTCCATTATGGAACAAGCAGCTGTAATATAGAAGGCGATAGCCGAGATAGTCAAGCTACGGGCCAAACAAGCTATTAATAACGCCCTATACTACCATAACGGACCCAACACAACCCTAGTACACGACCTCCCGCTTAACTCTAAAGTCCTTATATAGCGTAAAAGCGGCAAGTAGACCAGACCCTATTGTTTACTAGCTATAGAAAACGAGACGTGCTATATATAACTTCCTAGCGGCCCAACCAGCTTTAGGAGCACGTCTATAAAACCCTACTTTCGGCCTAAAGACACCTATGACGTCAAGCCAGACAAACTAGAAGCAACTGCCGAGCTAGACAAACTGGAGGTAACCACTAAACCAGATAAACCAGAAGCGACCGCCGAACTAGACAAGCTAGAAGCACCCTTGCCTACCCTAGAAGTCCTCCGGAAACCTACTAAACCCGCTATACCTACCATAAAGCGCGGTCAAGGACGCCCCTAAAAGCACCCTATAACTAAGAATACCATAACAGAGACTTACCTAACCTCCGCAGGAATATCTGCAAGGCAATCTCCGCCTGCGGATATATTAGTTCTAGTACAGGAAACCCCCTTTACGGACTTATAACGCAAAGAGATTAACAGACTACTTAAAAAGGGCGTCTTTGCGGTTATAACGGAGAAAGACGTTCTATAAGGCGTCTATATATTCAACTTACGCTTTATTAACGAAATTAAGCACCTAGGTACTAATAAAGCTTTTAAAAAATTAAGGCTTGTTATACAAGCCTACAACAACCAAGGGAAGGGCTTAGTCCTTATACAATCACCTACAATTTAACGAGTCAGCTAACGGATTATACTTGTACTTATGCCTGGACTACAGCAAAGCAAACCCGTAGCTCTTTACCTACGGGACATCTTGTAAGCCTATATGCAGTCTAATACCTACCTAAGTAGGGACATCTTTATACGGCCACCCCCCGAGCTTAACCTACAACCAGGAATAATCCTACGGGTTATAAAACCTCTATACAGAGTACTAGAAGCCGGAAACTATTGGTTTAAGACATACCACTAGCACCACGTTAGTAAACTTAAAATGGAACAGTTAACCTACAACCCCTGCCTCCTATACAGCCTATTAAACGGCCTCGGTATTGTTGGACTTTAAACAGACGATACCCTATTCCTAGCAGACCAGACCTTTGCGGACGCTAAAGAAACTAAACTACAAAAGGCCAAGTTCTTGGCAAAGCTGCAAGAGTAGTTAACTAAGTAGAATCTAATTAAGTTTAATGGAGGCCTAATTATATAAAAGGGCAACCTAATTAAGCTGACTTAGGAACGCCAAGCCTAAAACCTAAAGCCCGTTATAGCAAAGCCTACGGACCTTACCAGTTCCCGCGGAGAGACCCGTAAGACCGTAAATATAAAGGACCAATACGCTGTATAGCGTGCAAGAGGCGCCTATATAGCCATAGTCTGCCAACCCGAATCTGCCTATGACTTATCCTTTGCGGCCCAGGCAGTAGATCTGCAAGAAGAAAATATTAAGCAGCTTAATAAGCGCATTTAATAGCAAATTAACAACATAACAAGAGGACTTACTTTTATACCACTGGACCTAAATTCCCTCAGTATAATGGCATTTACGGACGCCTCCTTTGCTAATAATAAAGACCTATTATCATAAATCGGCTTTGTGATTATACTTACGGACCGCAATTAGGACGTAAATATACTGCACTAGTCTTTAATTAAGTGTAAATGAGTAACCCGCAGTGTACTAGCTTCTAAGCTATATGCACTAGCCCATGGCTTTAATATAGCAGCCGCAATTAAATCAACAGTCCAGAAGATTCTATAACTGGAGCAGTTACCCCTGGTTCTATACACCAATTTAAAGTCCCTCTACGACTGCCTAATTAAACTAGGTACAACACAAGAGAAGAGGCTTATAGTCGACCTTATATGCTTACGTCAGGCCTATAAACGGCGCGAGATTACAGAGGTTAAATAGATTAATAGCGGAGACAACCCAGCAGACGCTATGACTAAGGCAAAGCCGTGTTAAGCTCTTAAAACCCTAATTAATACGAATAAGCTTAACCTAGAAGTCACAGAATGGGTAGAACAGGACTAACGGAGCACCTACGGTACAGGTGGAAAACGGTGGAAAGCTACGGTGGAACTTGGTGGACTCACGTGACCCGCCAAATTCTGCAGGGTAGTTAAATTAACCAATTACGATTTTCCATCCCCGGGATGGAAAATCGCCATTGGCTCGCTTAGCACTAGCGCCTTAGCGGCCCTCACGATCCAACTTATAGCTCATCTACTGCCCGTCAAAAGGCCGTACGGTTCATTCTACGGACTGTAAGCAGAACTTACGGCCAGCTTGGGGCACCGTTTGGAAGGCAGCCTAGATGGCACCTTAGGGGAGATTTTTTATATATTTTCTTTTATGTTTTATAGTTCTATTAAAGCAATTACGGAGGCTGTATACAAGTGGTTTTATTTTTCAAGTACCGCCAGTGTATAATTACAGCACCTATTGTACCAACCGCGTGCCTACGCGTTCGGTACGCCAGGTACGCGTTTACGCGTTCGGTGCACCAACCACTCGCTTACGCGTCTGGTGCACTTATAAAGCACTAACTAATCAGGGGGAGGACGCATCAGTATATAGACCACGTAGTCTGCTTCATACAATTGACAGTCACCATCCAAACAAGCATACGATACTACATGTATTTCGTGCCCGTGGATACGACTCACTCGTGCTATTAAGTTAGTACGAACAGTAATATAAAGTTATACTTAGATATAGATGGCTAAAGCGACATAACCCCTTAATTAGCTGAGTTAAAAAAATACTGAAGTTCCATATAACTTACTGCTAAAGTTATTACTTAAAATACTATTTGCCCTATAAATATATATATAACTATTTAAATTTAATATAATACGAATTACCCTTACTATAAACCTTAAACTAATACAATAAAGCTATAACTGCTAATTGCAGTAAAAAATATAAAGATATTATGTTAAACCCTTTTAAAATTTATATAATATAAGCTGCACCCTTTATTTTATTAGTAAGAAAACGAGATTATAAAATCTTCGCTATAATAATAGAAGATATTAATAAAGCGCTAAAACTAAAGTAATATATTAACCCTTAACCTCTTCTATCTAAAGAATATTATAATCTAATTAATAAGTTTAAAAAATAATTTATAGACTAACTACCTCCGTACTAAGATAAGCACAATTTTAAAATAAAACTTAAACCTAGTATAATACCAAAGTTTAGTCCGCTGTATAGTATATTATAAAAAGAACTGCTTATAATATAATAATACCTTAATAAGCATCTAGAAAAAGAATTTATTCGCCCTAGTTAATTTCTATTTACCTTACCTATACTATTTATTAAAAAGTTAGAAGAAGGCTTAAGATTCTATATTAATAATTAAGCTTTAAATATAATTATAATCTAAAACTAATATCCAATTCCCCTAATTTAAGAGACTTTTAACTATTTAGTAAAGGCATAGTACTTTATAAAGCTTAATATAGTTACTACCTTTAATTAAATTTATATATATAAAGGAGATAAGAAGTATATAGCTTTTTGTATATAATAGGGACTCTTTAAATACCTAGTAATGTTATTTAGCATAAAGAATAGCCCCGGTACATTTTAATAATATATTAATAATATACTTTATAAATTCCTTAATATCACGGAGTGAGTATAAGCGACGATAATATATAGCAAAGTAGATATTATTAAGCTATGTATATAAACTGTGTGATAAAGTTAAGACGTTATATAAGGAGAGAAGATAAGGAAACAGGAAGAAAGGGTATATATTATTAGCTTAGTTGCTTAGTCAATACGTGCATAGAGCAGAATAGGATTTAAGGAGCGGTCCTAGTAGAACTTGGCAGGATTTAGTGGACTTGGCAGAATATAGCAGAATGCAGCAGATTGCCGTTAGATTGCTATAGATTGCCAGTAGATTGCCATCTCGCGGTTAGTCTCTTCTTACTAAGTTGGTGGAAATAGGTAGATATATATAAGGTGTTATGGAGGTGTTCCATAACAGTACCCCCCCTTTAAACTCGAGCTTCTGCGAGATAGGGCTATAGTAGTTCTAGGTAGAGTTTATAAAAGTCTTCTATGGCTTATATAAGTCCTATAGAGTTAATAGGTTCCTATAAGGGCTTAGTAAAGCCTCTCCGTTTCATAAGGTATATATATTTACGTTTCCGTTTATTATACTTAATATTATTAACTCTTTTAATAAGGTACTCATCTTTACTATCTACTTTAACTAGTAGGGGAGGGTCTTAGATTTATTTAGGCAAGGTATCTAATATAGGGGCGGTAGGGCAGAGGACTAACATATAGAATATAGGGTGGATTTTAACCGTATTAGGGAGCTTTAGTTAATAGGTATAAGAAGAGACAACTTTTTTAACCTTATAAGGGCCGGCGTTCTTCTAATTAAGTTTCTTAGTAGGTTATTTCATATTTAGATTTCTTATATCTAGCTAGATAAAGTCACTACTTCAGTAGGCTAGTGTTAGGGTTTAGTTCTTATTTACTGCAGCTTTATAGACAGATTAGGCCTATATTATTTTATTAATAAGGAACTCTTATAGTTCTTCCATCTTCTTTATAAATTTATTTACTTCTATAACTTATAAGGCCTAATAAGCTAGGCAAGGAATATTACTAAAGGGTTTAAAACACATTTATAGATATTAGCTGTAGTTAGCCAGAAATGGGGAGACCTTTATAGTTTCCAAGATAGAGTTATTTATAGTAAACTCAGCAAATATAAGCCAGTCTATCCAGTCATCCTATAGATATAATATGTATATCCGAATATATTATTCCATTATAGCATTTACACATTCTATTTAACCATCCATTTCTAGGTAGTATACCGTAGATAACAGTGCTTTAATATAGAGTTGGGTAGTTAGTTCTTTCTAAAATACAAAGATAAACTAGCGGCCTCTATTAGAGATAATTGTTTTAAGGAGTTTATAGAGTTTCTATACATAATTAAGGAACAGTTAGGCAATAGCAGGTGTTAACATATTAGGGCAGGCGATTAAGTGTCTTATTTTAAATAGTTGGTCTATAACTACTATAATATTTATACAGCCTTTACTTATGGGGAGCTTAATAATAAAGTTAATTAAGATATTTTTTTATCTTTGGTCTGGAATAGGCAGTGGCTTTAAAAAGCCGTTATATATCTTATATAAAGCTTTAGCTTATTAGCAGGTATAGCAGCTAGAGACATACCTTTATATCATATTATGTATATTTAGCTAATAGTATTCTTATTAGAGTAGTTCTAGGGTTTTTCCTTAGCCTAGATAACTGGCTACTAGTAGGTCGTGTATATATTTAAGGAGCTTAAGCTTAAGTTTATTATAATTAGAAATAACTAGACGGTTTTAGTAGTATAAGCGGTCTCTATAGGCTTCGTATCTACTTAAGGAAATCTTTTTAGAGCGTTTAACGCCGTTTTAAATTAGCTTAAGCGTCTCTTAGATAAACTTATTATTTAAGTATTCGTTGGCTATAATCTATTTAATTAGTTAATTGGTTATTTTAAGGACGTGTACAATAAGATCTTTAGTAGGGGGTTTAAATAGCTTAGGGCAGAGTAGGGTCTAATTGCGGTAAGAGCGCGCTTTTTCTTAAGTGTAACGGAACCTTGTAGCAGGAACTACGGTGGGCTCGTTAATGGGCTGGATATGTAGGTATAAACAATAAGTCAACAACGTAACAACAACTAATGGAGTGGTTGCCTAATAGATTAACTCTAATTATATTCTAAGATTTACTATAAAGAGAGAACTATCTAGGTAGGGACTGTGGTCCTTTAAATATATAACTATACGCCTAAGAAATCCCTTTGCTACATGAGGTACGTAGTGTACATAGTGTACGTGAGTACATTTGCTATATTTACTACGTTCGCTACGTGCAGGTTACGTGACTTAGTTACTATTCCTCGTTATATGGTTCCACCGGCTCTATCCTAGACCGTGCTTATATTAACTAACTAGCTTTCTCTAACTCCTCTCTAAGTAGTTATAATATTGTACTTAAGCTGTCCGTAATACTATCTCCCTTCTCTTTATCTTCGTCCTTAAAGATTTCTAATATCTCTAAGTCGTTTACTAGAGGTGTAATGTCCGTCTAATTAATTTGGTTAATATCCTTACTTATTATGCCTAAAGCATCTTCTTCCTTATACTTGCAGCGTTATGCCTATACTATTGCGTTAATCCTTTTAACTAGTATTATAATGGGTCTCTATTCTCGCTGCTTAGAGAAGGGGTTAGTATATATTATAATTATAACTCTGTTTAGTTACTAACCTTTCTCCTGTTTAGAGTGTACTAAGTCTAATATATACTCTACCTATAATATTTATTTAGTGTCTAACGGTAAATATACGCGTTCTATTACTCTTAACAGTCTTTAAGTACCCTTGTTAATTGCTACTAGGGTCCCATATTTAACCTACCGCTAACTCTTTTAAGCGGGAGCTGTTGCAAGCCCGTATTGATCTCCAACGTTTGCGAGATAACGAAGACCGCGCCCGTAAGGAGGAACGCCGCCTCTTTAAGGCTTATCTCTCTACCTCTACTTGTTTGTCTTATCTTAAGAAGGTTTATAAGAAGGTCTGTTTTAAGGAGTAGAAACTTATTTAACAGGGTTTGGCTAAGCTAGGTAATGAGAGGGTAGTATCTCTAGAGAAGGAAATAACTTTAAGTAATATAATAGTTGCTCTTCCTAGGTCCCCCTTAAGTAACTTATTCTTTAGCAATCCTTCTTTATTAATACTACCTAACCTATTCTCTTTTAATGCTTCTATACCTTTCCTATAGCATTCTCTAGGTTACTTAATGGTTTCTAGGTAGTCTTACTATAGCCTATCTACTTTACTTTACACTATATTTTATTATCTACGTCCTTATAACTAATAATCTTTAAAACTTGCTATTTGTCCTCTTCTTGCCCTCTATATATATCTACTTTATAAACTAGTGGCTTAATATTCCCGTATACTAGCTCTAGCATTGCGATATGCTATATAGAGTAGATCTTTATTTTGGCTAGTAGGTTCAACTTATATATAACCAATAAAATTCTCTATTTAATTTTGAAAGGTCCTAGTCTAATATAGTCTAACTTCTTACTTAGTCATTAACTCTTGAAATTTTTGTATAGTAGCTATACTTTATCTCCCTCCTTAAGATCTGGTCCCTTAGATCTCTTAACATTATAGTACCTTTTTATTTGCTCTTGTACTAGTTTAGCTGTTTCTTTAAGGTCTATATAAAGATTTATTAATATCTCTATTCTTTCTTTAGCTGTGTTACTCGTTTTCTTTACTTAATATAGCGATAATAATAATCTTGGCTTGTATCCGTAATTCGCCTTAAATAGTAATATCCCCATTCCTTTTTATAGTGTTATATTATATGTAAACTATATAACTAGTAATAATAGTACCTAATTATTTTATGCGTAATTAATATAATGCCTTAGATACTGCTCTAGTATCTAATTTAATCTTTCTGTTTATCCGTCCGTTTGTAGATAATACGCTATTAAGGTTCCTGCGCGAACTCCTTATTCTACTAAAAATACCTTTTAGAATGCTGCTACGAATCTTAGATCTCTATCCAATATAATTTTATCTAGTGCTCTATGCCTTATAAACACCTCCTTAATATAGATTTTAGCAACATCCTCTACTAATATCTCTTCTATATATGCTATAAAGTATCCCTACTTTATAAGCTTATTTACTATTACTAAGATCGCGTTATAATCTTGTCCTATAATAGGATCTCTTAACTTTAGTAACTTAACAATAAAGTCCTATAATATAACTTTCTATGGTCTTTCTAGTGTTTTAATAGGTTATAGCCCTCTATACAGCTTATGCCTTATTAGTTTATTTCTTTAGCAATTTGGACATTTCTTTATAACTTATCTTGCTAGTCCCCAGATTCCTTAAATAATATACTCTTTTTAAAGTCTTAACACTAAGCCTATAGCTCCATTGTGTCCTTAAGTTAGTCCCTTATAAAATAACTTAATAAACTCTTTTATAATAGACCTTAGAACATAAGTTACTTCTCTATTTTTATACTGTTCTATATTTAGATCCTCTACTTATACGTCTTAGATCTTCTATATCCAATTACTCTTTAGTAATTCATGGATCTAACTCTCCTTAGTCGCTGTAATTTTTGGATAATTATACCTAATTAATCCGTCTTAATTTTTTGCAGTAAAGCCCCTAATGGCTTCTTATTATTTTGCAACTCTGCCTTCCTGCTAAGTGCATCTGCTCTTGCGTTTTTAGTACCCTTAGTATACTAAATTTTAAAGTGATATTCTGCAAGCATTTCTACCTATCTAACTTGCCTTTTATTTAGCTCTTTTGTTATTAGGAACCCCGTTAGGTTCTTATAGTCCGTCTTAACTATAAATAGTTTCTCTATGCCTTATAAGAATACTCTCTACTCCTTAAGTGCTGTAACTATACCTAATAACTCCTTATTATAAATATTATAGTTTAACTCTAGTAGTGTTATCTTTTAACTATAATATGCTACTAGATGCTATATGTCCGGATGCTTTTATAGCAAATATGCTCCTAGTGTAAAGTCTAATATATTTATCTTAACAACCGTTTTTAACCCTAGTTAATAGATCTTAAGAATTGGTTCCTAGGTAAACAACTCTTTTAGTTCTTTAAACAGTTTTCTTTACTCTTCTGCCTAAACCTACAGTTCCTCTTTCTTTGTTAGCCTTGTAAATAGCTTAATACTTTTTAACTACTATACCATAAACCTCCTATAGTAATTGCAAAACCCTAGGAACGACCTTAACTATATAACGTTCTCTAGTTCTTGCCAACTTACTATAACTTTAACTCTCTTTGGGTCTATGCTAATCTTTCCTAGTTTAATAATAAATTCTATAAAATCGGTCTTTCTTATAAAGAACTCGCATTTTTTAATAGCTACTAGCATCTGTTCCTCTTATAGTCTCTTTAAGACCTATTTAATGTATTCTCCATGTTCTTCTTTACTTATTAAGTAGATGATAATATTATTAAAGTATACCATAATATACTGTTAATTCGCTTCTAGAACGTTACTAGTACGTTTATAAGCCTAAATTGCATAACTAATGGCTTATATAGTCCTTCCTTTAACCTAAAAGCTACCTTCTATTTATTGCCTTCCTTAATCCTAATCTAATGGTACGCCTATTTCAGATCTATCTTTATAAAGATTTGCGCACTACCTATCCTGTTTTAGATTTCGCTAATTAAAGGTAAAGGATATCTATTCTTTCTAGTAATGCTGTTTAACTATCTGTAGTTTATATATATCCTAAGTTTTCCGTTTTTCTTTAGGATGAATAATACTAGATATCCTACTAATAACTGTAATGGTCTAATATATCCCTTTTATAAGTTCTTCTAGATAAACTCCTTAAGCGCTACTAACTCGGTTTTAGTGAGCTTATAGATTAGAAAGAACTTTGGACTTATTCCTAGTTCTAACTCTATCTTATAGTCCTATACTATATACTCTAACAGCTTTTTACTTTTTAGTAACCATAACTTTTTACCATACTTATAGTATCTCTTTAGTATATAACTTAAGCCTCGCTTAGTTTCTTTATATATCGCTCCAACTTAGTACTATACCAACTTGGTTTACTGTTGTATTTTATATTATTAAGTATCTCTAATATTAACCTAACCTATAACCTAATTAATTTTTAGATTATATTTCTATAACTAAGGCATTTCTAGTATTGCCTTATTCTTTCCTAACGGTAGGATATTAAAAGACATTTTAACCTGTCTCCCTTTGATAGTTAACTAAATAGGTCCTATTTTAAGATTAATAATACCTCTTCTATAGGCTATCTAATCTCCTAAAATTGTTATAAGTGGATACGGGTATTCCTTTTATCTATATAGTAACCCCATCCTTTCCACTACTACTGGTAATATATGGTTCCTTATTACTCCACTATCTATTAGTGCTTCAAACTATTAATCTTGCTATTTAACTTATAGATTTAAATATTGTCCTTAAATTCCTTTAAGGGTCTAAGGCTCTATTACTAGTTCCCTCTGGTTCTATAGGCCTCCCCTTTTCCTAACTATTGGCTGCTAGATCCTATTTATACTTAGTCCTCCTTAGGCTAATACTTAGTTTATTTATTTTCCTCTATATACTATAGATAAGTATTTTCTAGACAGTTCTACTACTGTCTTCTATCTAGGCATTCTTCCGTAAGGAATCTTCCTAGTTAAAGTATTAGGTCCCCTTAACTCTGTACTTCTACTAGGTGCCATTTATATATATACTTGGCATCTCTAAACCGCTTTTCTTCTAGCGCCCAATATATCCTTTTTAGGTACTTTTAGTTCTTATCCTTAGGTGCTCTATGCATATTATATATGTTATCTATATAAGCTATCTATAATAGTATATAATACGCTAGGTGACTTAGGTTAACTTTTAGTTTATCTTTAACCTATAGTTTAAACCTCTATCTGGCCGATTTAACTATTAGTTTTTTTTCTATGGGTACTAAGATTTGTTACTCGCTTTTCTAGTCCCTAGATCCTTCTTCTAGGTTCCTTAACATTATAATTAACGCTCCTTTGATATAACTTATACATTTCTCTATAATAGGTTGGTTTTAGATAACTTTTTTATCCAGCTATATATAGAAATCTTCTTATTTATTGTTATATTATTACCTATACCACTTTCTATATAACTGGTTTAGTATATATAGTCTGTCTATTAGAAAGTACCTTATTATTGCTGTACCGTAACATCCTTTAGTATGTCTTTCTTTAAACTTAGTTGGAATTCCTAGATCCTCTTCTTATTTTAGTTTATTTAGCCACTTCGCCCTTAGCGTGCCTATCTTAGGCCTATTGGTAACTCTTTATATAGGTGCTCTATCCCTTATACAACCTAGCATAGCTAATCTCTTATCTAGCTTTTGCTCTTACTATACAATAATTCATGCTCTAAATTTATCTATAGTCTCTTACTTTCTATGTCTTGCAGTTAGATCCTTAAAGTTATCTTACTTTTTAATCTTTATATTAACTTTTTAATCTTTAGGCTAAATACTATATTTACCTAGAATTAACGATCTTATTTATTCTCTAAACTTATAGTTCTTAAACTTACGTCCTATACTTATTCGTTTGTCTTTAAACTAAGCCATTACTCTTTCCTACAGGTTTTCTTCTATTATAGGTGCTTAAGCCTTCTTTATTATACTTTATAAATCTTAGGTATGTTTTATCTTGTCTTAAGAATCTTAAGTATCTCTTATCTTTTTATAAAAATCTTAAGCCTATAGCCTTTTGCCTTTTATAAGTGGTAAGCTAGCACTAGCAGTTATCTGCTTGCTTAATCATCTCTAGATATTACTCCTTCCGTCTTATAAAGTAATGGATACCGTATTTAACGGTGTTATAATACCTATTACTAATCCGCGTTCTATAATAGTTATAGTCTCTGCTTCTATTATATTATTAAGGTTTAAGTGCTCCTAGTTAGCCTTCTTTTCTTCCTTATTACTATTAATTAATAAGTACTCTAACTCTATTATTATTGCTGCTAATCTTTATCTGTATGTTACTGTAATATCTTAATCCAGCTTATAGAGTTAATCTTATTTTTTGTCTAACTCTCTAGTCCCTTTAAGTCCTTTAGACTCTAGCTCTTATAGCTAATAGCTTGCGCCATACTTAGCGTCCTTATAAATTTGGTATGCGTTATTATAATAAAACGCAAAGTGTTTAATTAAACACTTCTTAGTCCCGCGCAATATCCCTATATTTGCGTTATTATACTCTTGTCGGGAATGAGGCAAGCTGCCGTCACACCAGGCATGTTGCCGTCACGTGCTGACGTGGCCCTAGCGTGGTGAGGAACCTTAAGTTCCTTACCCCTTTCCTTATTCCTATTAAAAAGAAGAAGAACAACTATTATACTATCTACGAACCGTAGCTATGTGATATCCCCTTGTGTAACTAACACTAATCAGTGGTTAACTTTACTGTTATACTATAGAACAGCTAGGTATCACTAAGAAGAGATGAGCCACTGTACTAGTGCTACTCGTGCTAGAGGAAGCTGTCTTTTAAGGTTAGAACTGGTCCTAAACCTTAAATAGAACTCTTCCACGAATCTAAGGATCTAAAAGGCCAGAACTGGTCCTGAGCCTTTCTGAGATTACGGATTCTTGCGTCTATCACGCAGAATAACACGCTTTATGAGTCTTCGCGATTTAAGGCCAGAATTGGTCCTGAGCCCTACAATCGCAAATTCTTGTCACGAACGCGTACTAAACTATGAATGTGTACTAAATAACAAATACATATTACAAACGCGTACTAAATAATAATCCCTACACTAATAACACTTCCCTCCCTTTGAAAACATGGCTACGCCTACTTTAAATAACTGGAAAGACTCCTTACCACTAGGGGTAGCTGAGCACGCGAAACTTATTGATAAAGATTGGGATGAATTCGCCTTTAATATAACAACTTGTACTGTAAAATAAGTTAACGGCTTTCTCCTACACCATATTATATTCTACCGAAATAGATGCTACGCCGATTCACAACTATGGGAGTATTTTAGGGAGGATTTTATAGGATGGACTGCTGATACCTAGGCACTTGGCAACGTTAATATTGTTTAGGATTTTTAAGACTTCCTCTATAGGAATAGGGTATATGTTGCTAAGAACGGTAACCTAATTGCTAGTAATATTTAGGCCGTTATTACTAGTATAGAAGAACTAATATGGATAGAAGCTAAGATTATATATTAACTACGGAAACCTAAAAACAACCTATATTCTTTAGAAGGCAACTTTAATTTGTATTAAAACCCCTAGAACGCTAACCCTCTACCTAGAGCTGCTCTCCTACCTAGAGGTGCCCTTCTACTTAGAGTTGCTCCGCCTCTACCTCCTCTACTCTAGCTAACCGGTAAGCCTTTACTACAAGAAGTCACGAATCTGATGAAGGTATATTCGGACAAAGAGAAGAAGTTTGGAGGAGAACTGTACGATATACTTAGAGCAAAACTACAGGTCTTTTATAACTGTTGTAATAAGGTTGGAATTTAACGCCACTAGTACTATTACGCTTTCTCTGTTATGTTAAAGGGATGGGCAGCAACATTCTATTACAACTATATTGCGGGTAAAAACTATAGCTTTAATATAATGCTTTAGCTTACTAGAGCCTACTTTAAGACTAATAAGAATCGCCAACTTTATATATTTAAATGGCGAGAGACTATATTCTAGAGAGTTATTGCTTCTAACCTAATAAAGACTTGTTTAGAGTGCCTTTAACTACTCTTTAATAAACTTTAGAAAATCTAATGTGGCCTTACTGAAACCTACTAAAATAAGAACAGCCTAAGGGACCAGGTTATTTTAGTATGCTATAGCGTTCCTGAGTGTAACTTGGCGCTATACAAACCTGCGGATACGTTTAAAGGAGTATATGCTAAGCTACGCTCCGCCGTAGGTACTGTGATGCGAATACAAGAATCTTAACAGCTCTATACTAAAAACCCTACCTAAATAAGTATTCCTGACTAACACGATTATAACTGGACTGATTAAATATATGGTGGCCGTAGTAGGGAATATGGAAGAGGGTATGATTAACGTTGATTATAAGGCAACCGTGGAGGTCCTTGTGGAGGTTTATTTTAAAGTAATTGCTAGAAGAAGTGCTATATTTGTAAGAAGCTAAAGTGCTAGTTAACTAGACACTCCCTTAATAAGCGAAAAGAGGCATATAATAAGTTCCGTTAAAGTATAAGAAACGTTAGAAATTGCGAGGTCACTATAGCCTACTTCTAAAGCTTCCTAGTTTAATACAAAGGTGTAGAAGACCTTAAGGGTAAGGTTAATAAGGTCGAACAGCTCCTTATAGATATAGAAATTAAGGATTACTTTCCTAACCAATACTTTACTAAGTATGGTAAGGTAAATGGCACATAAACTGTTGCTGTTCTTAATAACTAATCTATGCTCCATTTTATTACGAAGTTAGATATCTTTAACGAGCTAAAGGAGAGCTCCGCGTTTTCCTTTAATAATAGATACTCGGCAAACGTCTTTTATGGTATTATGCCGGATACTGGAGCCGCAGGAGTATCTATAGTAGGAGAACCTTAAGTTTGAGCCCTTTAGTAGCTTAATAGCTCTGTTTAGATTAACCAATCAACGGCAGGCCAACATACGATTTGCTTTGGTAAAGGTACTGCGATCTCTTTTAGCATAATTAGGGTTTAAACCCCCTTAGGATATATTACTTTCTATATTGTTCCTACAAACACTCCGTTTCTATTTTGTATTAAAGATATAGATAAGTTAGGCGTTAGGCTTAACAACCTTAAGAATATACTTATTTAGGGAGACAATTGGGTGCCTATTATATGCAAGTGGGGTTACCCCTGGTTGCTTCTTTATTAACTAGAAAAGAGTGTTGCTTAGAGCTACTTAACTAAGTTAAAATTACGCCAACTATACCGTTGTTTTAGCTACCTATTTGTTTATTAATTGCTTAGGGTTCTTCAGCAAGCAGGTTATAAAGTTGAGGTTAAGGTAATTAAGCATCTTATAAAGTACTACTATTACTGCTAAATAAACCAGAAGTCCCCTGGCCAATTTAAGTTCACCCTTAAAGATAACTACAACTTTAACTTCTGTATTATTGTTGACGTTATGTATCTTAGCGGCAAGCTAGTACTCTAAGTTGTTAACTTCTTAACCTCCTTCTAAGCCGCACGATTCTTGAAGGATATGTTAGCTAGGAACGCATAGGATACCCTTTAGTTATGCTAGATTAATATCTACCTAGGACCCCCTAATTAAATCATCTATAATATAGGAAAGAACTTCTTATCTGTAGAGTTTTGATAATAGATAAAGGCAATAGCAATTAAGGTTAAGGAAGTCCCTATTAAGGCATATAATAGTATTAGAAAAGTGGAGCGATATTATACGCCATTATGCCGCGTATATAAGATTATCTCTTTAGAACTAGAGGATATTAGCGAAGAACTTATCTTATAAATAGCTGTTAAAGCTGTTAACGATTCTGCTAGCCCGGATGGACTTATACCCACGTTGCTAGTCTTTGGCGCCTACCCTTAAATAACTAACAATTCTCCACCATCTTCCTCTATTGTGTAACGAGCTGAGGCTATTTGCAAGGCAATAAAGGAGGTATAATGTCTTTACGCTATACGCCAAGTTAATAACGCACTAGGAATGAGAAATGGCCTAAACACCTTAACTACGCTTAATCTACTACTCCAGTCTAAGGTACGCGTATAGCGTAAAAAGGGAGAATAGTTAGGCCTATATTAACTTATTGCAATTAATGGCCAGATTTGCACTATTTAGATACCTTACGGACCCACTTAATTCCATTTAACTGTTATTAAGCCTTACTACAAAGATAATAGTTCTGAGCCTTTATAGGATGCCCTAGAAGATGCCCTAGAGGAGAACTACAATTAACGTGCTCTAGAAGGCGACTACAATCCTAATATAATATTAGTAGATGCGCTACAACCGTGACGCGGTAGAGGTCGCCTAAAGGGATTACAAAATTGCTAATATCTTGTTAATTTTAAAGAGCAATTTATTACCGCTATTAAAAATAGAGTTGAGTTATCGATGGCCTTTATAACAGCTAAGGAGAAGGATGACTTCGAACTTACAAAATAGCTCTAAAAGGAAGGTTATATTATAACTCTAGGAGCTTCTTTCTAAGTATCTAATAAGCAGGAGATCGAGGGTCTTATTATAAAAGGAGTCTTTAAATTTAAGAAGTATAACCCTACTAAGTTTAATGGAGTTCGCATCTTTAAGTTAAAAATAGTTAATAAAATTAAGGGTAAAGCTACTAACGCCCTATTTAAGAAATCAAGGCTTGTTATCCAAGGCTATAACGACGATGGCAAGGAGGTGATTTTTATGTAGTCTCCTATGATTTAACGAGCTAGTTAGCGAGTTATTGTTATGCTAGCTCCCTCCTTAATAAAGAATAGAATGGCGGTTTATTTGCGAGATATTACTTAAGCCTATACCTAATTAGAGACGCACCTTTAGCGCTTAATATTAGCATACCTTCTAGAGCAAATTCGCCACTAGTATCCTAAAGATATAATCATGGTTGTGCTTAAGCCATTATATGGGATCGCAGAGGCAGGAACTTACTGGTGGGCTACCTATAGTAAGCACTATAAAGAGAAGCTTTTGATAACTACTTCTATATTTAATCCCTGCTTTCTTATCATAACTACAGAAACTCTATTTGGAATCATTAGCATGTAAACTAACGATATAACTAACGATATAATTATCTTGGGAGATAACCAATTCTTAGCTCTTAAAGAAGACGAGCTAGTAAAGGCAAATCTTATAGCAAAGCCAAAGGAAAAGCTTAGTTTAATAACACTATTACTCTTTAACAGATGCATCCTCTTCCTAAACGAGGATTCTATTGCTCTGCGCTAGAAGGGTTAAGGCAAGAAGATTAATGTTATTAACACTAATTCTCTAAAGCAAGGATATGTGGAGTAACGCGCTTATAGAGCTTATATTGCTTCTATCTATTAACCTAAGGCTTTATTTAATCTCTCTGTTGCCGCCTAATACCAGGAACCAACTAAGGACAATATTCTTGCCCTAAATAAACGCCTTTCCTGGTAAATAAACTATCTCGACTGGGGCCTATACTACGTGCCTATTAATCTTCCCACTGCTAAGCTCTTTGTATTTGTTAATAGATTATTTGTAAATAATAAAGATTTTAGCTCCCAGCTAGGATATAAGATTATTATTATAAACAAGTTTACTAGAGAGAATAACTTTATAATCTATGGCAACCTTATCTATTGGAGCTTAACTAAGAGCAAGCGCGTTACCTGAAGTGTTTTAGCGTTAGAGATATATGGAATGGTTAGCGGAGTTAATATGGCAATTGCAATTGGAACTACCCTAAAGATAATTATAGATTAACTTAAACTTCCTATTATCCCTATAATTGTATGTACCGATTTATACTCCCTCTATAAGTGCTTGGTTAAGCTTAGTACTATAAAGGAGAAGCGCCTTATAATTAATATTATAGCACTTTGTTAATCCTATAAACGGCAAAAACTTTTTAAGATTTAATGGATTAACGGTTAAAATAACCTAGTAGATGTAATAATAAAGGTAAACCTAAATAAGGCTCTAGAAACGTTTGTTAACACAAACACTCTATATATATAAAGGTTGGGTTAAAAGGGAGTAGGAGTATAATATTCTGTAGACCCTAATTTAAACCAGCCAATTAGGATTTTCTATCCCTGGGATAGAAAATTGCTATTAGCTCGCTTACTACTAGCGCCTTAGCAGCCTACCCGTCTTTGTGTTATCTGCCAACTGCCGCATTGTCGCATATTATCGCATATTGTTTGGTATTGCCGTATATTGTTTGGTATTATCGCATATTGTTTGGTATTATTGCATATTGTTTAGTATTGTCGCATATTGTTTGGTATTGTCGCATATTGTTTAGTATTGTTGTACACTGTCTGGTATTGTCGCATCCTGTCTGTTTGTCTATATATAGATAGCAACCACAAAAAGAAGAGTTGCCAGTGTCGGGAATAAGGCAAGCTGCCGTTACGCTAGGCATGTTGCCGTCACGTGCTGACGTGGCCCTAGCGTGGTGAGGAACCTTAAGTTCCTTACCCCTTTTCTTATTCCTATTAAAAAGAAGAAGAACAACTATTATACTATCTACAAACCGTAGCTACGTGATATCCCCTTGTATAACTAACAACTCTAATAACCTAGTGCCATTTACCGCGTAGTTACTCTAACTACTTCTATAGTCTCTGGCGAAATAACTCTGTTTTCTATAATTTATATAAGCTCTATCTTTAAACTATTTTTCTTATTATAGAGTCCGCCTAAACGTCTTCTACTACTAAGATCCCTAGTTTAGCCTTTACTCCTTAGTCTTATAATTACTTAATCCTTAACCTTTAGGTTTCTATAGTTTCTTTATCTATCTCTTGGATTCTTTAGTACCGCTTAGGTCCATTAGCTCTACGCTATTCTATAGTTTTTAACTCTGTATCTATTATTGCGTACTCTACGCCTTATATAACTATAGAACTCTATCTTGCCCTTTCTTAGCTTGTTCCCTTTAATAGATCCTATTATTAATCTTTATTAATTAATCTATTAAGTCTCTTAGACTTTCTATATCTTCTATTAGGATAATTACGTCCTAGACTTTAGCCTTAAGTCCCTACTTATACTATGCTATAAGCGCCTTATTATTCCACTTAACCTATATTATAAGTATCTAAAACTATGTTATATACTTAATTGCTAAAGAACGTTATACCAAGTTTTAAAGCTTTTATTCCGCTATAGTTATTACTTCTAGGTCTCTAAATATCTATATTAGTCTCTCCGTAAACCCGTTCTAACTAATAAATATAAACCGTACTTCTTAGTTAATAGTTAATATTCTGTTTATCTGGATCTTAGTAAGGTAAGGTTTAAACTACTTAAGTGCTCTTCCTGTTAAGAATAATCCTGCATACGCTACTTAGTCTATAGGTATTACCAACTTTACTCCCTCCTATATAACCTTAAAGTGCATTTACGTAAGGAATCCTTTAAGTTTTAACTTCTCCCCTAAGAATCGTTTAATTAAGGGTAACTTAACCTTAACTACTCTAATTCTATTAATTCTTTCTTTAAGTATTTAATTGTTGTCTGCTAATTAATTAACCATTTCTTATAACTAACCTATTGTGACTAGCTGCAAATCTGTGTCCCTTATATTGGTGTCTCCTTTGGACCCTAAGGTTGTAGCTATCGTAGATAACGTTATAACTGGTGCTTTTGGTGGCATATTATTTAACTTCTTATATATTTTAATACCGTAACCTTAGTAGTGAATATGTAATGGAACCTTATAGTAGGAACTATGGTGGGCTCATTAATAGGCTGGGTATATAAGTATAAATAATAAGTTAACAATGTAATAATAACTAGTAAAGTGGTTGCCCAATAGATTAACTCTAATTATATTCTAAGATTTACTATAAAGAGAGAACTATCTAGGTAGGGACTATGGTCCTTTAAATACATAACCGTACGCCTAAGAAATCCCTTCACTACGTAAGGTACGTAGTGTACGTAGTATACGTAAGTACGTTTACTACGTTCGCTACGTACAGGTTATATGACTTAGTTACTATTCCTCGTCACATGGTTCCACCGGCTCCATCCTGGACCATGCTTATATTAACCAACTAGCTTCCTCTAACTCCTCTCTAAGTAGTCGTAACATCGTACTTAAGCTGTCCGTAACATTAAGCTAGTGCGTCTTATAAATATTAGGTTAGGGTATTAGGCTTCTAGCCTTAAACGCCTAAACAGTATATAATTAAAAATTGGAAATAGGACGGATATTCTAACTAGTAGGCTTAATAGTGGTTTAGCTGTTTTATAGTTATAAAGTACTATAGGTTCTTATAATCGCTAAGGACTTTAATTAGGAATTCAGCTCCTTCTAGTTCTGATTACTATTACTTAAAGTATCTAATAATAGCCAGCAATTCCTTATTATAGATCTTATAATTATATTTAGCTAGGCTTAGTTATTTTAAAAAGTATGCTATAGGGTACACTACTCCTTCCTTTTTATATTAAGACAGAATACCTCTAGTAACGTAGTTAGATAAGTCAGCTTCTATAATACTTATTTAGTCTAGGTTAAAGTATTAGAGTACAGGTGCAGTAGTAAATATAACCTTTAGATAAGCAAAGGCTTTTTTATATTCCTTATTAAAAATAAAGGCTTTATCCTTTTAAGTTAAGGCTATAAGGGGTAAAACCAAGGCGGAGAAGTTATTAATAAACTATTAGTAGAAGTTGGCGAATCCTATAAAGGCCCTTACGTCCTTAACATTCTTAGGTTCTTACCAGTTTATAATTACTTTAACTTTCTTAGGGTCCATTTATATACTATCTATAGAAATAATAAGTCTAAGGTATAGGACTTCCATTTTATAGAACTCGCATTTATCTATATCTAATTATAGGCTAGCTCTACGCAAGGCTTACAGGACCAGTTTAACATATTTTTAGTATTTAGCCAGATTATTACTATATATTAAGATGTTATTAATATAAGTAGTATAAAAGACATCCAGGTATAGGCGTAGGGTATTATTTATAAAGTGTTAGAATAAACTTAGGGCATTTATAAGGCCGAATAGCATTACTAAGTATTTAAATAATCCGTATTAAGTACAAAATATAGTAAGCCATTCGTCTCCTTTTGCAATACGGAGGCAGTTAAATGCGTAGATAATATTAAGCTTTATATAAAAGCAAGCCTTACTTAATTAGTTTAGTATCTTTTAAATTAACGGGATTAGGTATTAGTTCTTAACAATAACAGCGTTAAGAGCTTGGTAGTCTATATAGAAGCGTAAACCGCTACTAGGTTTCTTAATAAAGATTATAGGTACGGCTATAGGCAAGGAACTTGCTCTAATAAATTCTTTATCTAGATATTCGTCTAAGTACTTCTATAGTACTTAAAGTTTATTTTAGAACATCCCATATAAGGGTCCAAATCTAGGATATTTTCCCTCTTTAACTACAATGTTATAATTATATAGACGGCGTTCTAGTAGCTTATTAGCTTCCTTTTATAAGAATATATCTAAATAATTATAGTACTCTACTGGTACCTTTGTGGCGGGGTTAGTATACTTCTTTAGTACTAAGGCCTTCTTAATATTAGCTATTATAACAGCAAAGATTATATATTCTAGTTTCCTGGCAAGTTATACTAGCAGGGTGGCTCCAATTATATAAATATCTAAGGTGTTAAGCGAGCTTAGGTTATCCTTAGTTTCTTATATAGTTTCTTATTTGGTTTTAGGTTTGGTATTAGGTATAGAGTTAGTATTAGATTTAGGTTTAGGTTCTTTAAGTATCCTTTTTATAGTAAAATACCAGTTCTTCTGGTACTTTTATATATTAAGCTTAAGCTTCTACTTAGTTTAGGGTACAGCAATTAAAGTCAGTTTATATAGTTGTATATTATTTTTAGGTTCTTAGTAGAAGTTAGTAGAAGTCTTACATTAGTAAAATTTGGTGGAATTCTTGGGTTAGTAGAATTAGGTGGACTTTTTAGGTATAGGGTAAACATTAGTGGAAATTTTAGACTGGTAAATCCTAGTAGATTTTTTAGATTTTAGTTTAAGGCTTAAGCAGCAAGTTATAAAGCACTTCTGCTTATAACAGGAGGCGGTAAATAGAAGCTTAAGGTTGTCCTAATTAATAGTTACCTTATATAGCTTTATCCAGGGTTATCTAAGGATTACTAGGTAACCTAGGGTAGTCACAAAAAGCTTAATTAATTCTTTATAGTTTAGGTATTAGAGTCTTAGGACCGCTACGTAAGTAATACAGCCTAAAATAGTGCGTTTGCTATTAAATCTAAATACGTTAATATGCTGGTTAAGGGGTATTAGGGTAAACTTATTATCTTATATAAAGATCTTATTAATAAATCCTATGCCGCTAGCTCCTGTGTTAATTAGGACTTAAATATTAGCCTATTAACCTTTCTACCAAAGACAGCAGTTAACGGTTATACTATAATCCTAAGAGTTAGGGTTTATAATATCTAATATATTTAACAAGATCCTATAATATAGCTGTCCTAGAGAGCAACTTAACTCTAAGATGCACCTTTTAGTGGTAAGTAGGCAGGGGTTCCTATAAAATATCAGTTATAACTTTATCCTTATAAGTGGTGCTTACTAAATACAGGGCTAAAACCAGGCGAAGATTGGGGATGGTAACTAGAGGATTAGTATGGTAAACGGCTACTAGTACTAGCTATTTATAAATTCTTTTAAAAAGGGACGGAGTAGTAGCTAGAGATATAGGCATCGCTTCCGCACTTAAAACAGAGGCCGTATTTAATACGTTGCTCTTATTTAGTAGATCCTTTTAGGGCATAGGAAAGGGTCCTAGTGTTAATATCTATAGCGTCTAAGTCCTTATAGGTCTTAGGTAGTTAGGGGGTAGAGTATTAAGGTGTATGTTTTAGGGTAAGATGTAATAAGTCATTATAAAGGCCATTAATAACATTAGCGTAGGCAGTAATAGTACCTAGCAGTTTAACTTCTATAAGAGATACTTTTAGTTTAAGGTTTAGGGATTCTACTAGGCGATTAATTAAGGCGGGTTCGTTCCATCCAGTCTCTTTAGCGTAGTGGTGGAATTTAGTAAAATATAATAGGAAGTTCTTGGAACCCTATATTATCTTATTTAGTTTCCTTTATAATATAGCAACTTGGTTAGGGTCGCTATAAGATACTTCCAGTATAGTAACTAGTTCTTTTACTGTACTTGGTTAGAATAGGTATATAGTATCCGCGGCATCTCCTTTTAGGCGGCTTATAATATAACAAAGTTAACTATTAGGGGTAAGGTAGCGATTAATATTGTTACTTAGCTTATTCTAAAGTTGGTTAAGGAAAAAGCGTAGCTTACTTCTCTTACTAGAATAGGCGGGAGGATTAAGGAGGCGTTTAGATAACCTTTTTTAGGGGCATTAACTGGCAAATTTAGGGTTAAGAAGTTAGTTTTAGATATATTCTTCTTATCTAGTGTTTATAGGTTAATGCTAATAGGGATAAGTAGGGGCGACGGTGTAGCAGATAGTAGGTTATAATAAATCTCTTTAACTTCTTTTCTTAGGGATTAGATTATCTTATAATATTAAGCTTCTTATTAGGCAAGAGCGTCTATAAAAGCCTCTTAGAGACCTCTTATTTATTCAGCAAATAGGGCATATAAGTTATTTATGGATAAGGGGAGTTCTAAGTTATTCTATATATTAGTTAGGGCAGGACGGAGTATATAGTTTAACATGATATAGTGTTATGGAGTAAGTATAAGCAACAATAATATATAGCAAAGTAGATATTATTAAGCTATATACATAAACTGTGTAATAAAGTTAAGACATTATATAAGGAGAGAAGGTAAGAAAACGGGAAGAAAGGGTATATATTATTAGTTTAGTTGCTTAGTTAATAAATATATAGAGTAGAATAGGATTCAAGGAGCGGTCCTAGCAGAACTTAGCAGGATTTAGTAGACTTAGTAGAATATGGCAGAATGCGGCAGATTGCCATTAGATTGCTGTAGATTGCCGGCAGATTGCCGTCTCGCGGTCGGTCTCTTCTTACTGAGTTGGTGGAAATAGGTAGATGTGTGTAAGGTATCATAGAGGTGTCCTATAACACTTAATATATTTATTACCGCATATATTAATAATATCTTAATTTACTTATCCTTACTTTTTAAGTATTAAAAATAAATTAGAATGGTTTTTAGACGCCTATAAAATATAGGTTTATAATGCGATATTAAGAAATATAAGTTCTACGCGTCCAGAGTTATATACTTAGGCTTAATTATATCTCGCAACGGAATTAAAATAGACCCTAAGAAAGTTACTGCGATTATGAACTAGGAAAGCCCTAGCAACGTATAAGATATTTAAGAATTTCTAGAATTTGCAAATTTTTATTATTAATTTATTAGCTACTTCTTAGAAATTACCTAGCTATTAGTAAACCTAATAAAGAAAAATTTAAAATTTAAATAGACCGCTAGATATAAATAAGCTTTTAATAACTTAAAATATTACTTTATAACTACTCTAATTATAACCAACTACTAATATTATGCTAATGACCAGAGAACAGACACTGAATAGCTATAGTAATAAATACCGAATACCCAGCCCGGGGTATTAGTGATCTACCTATTTTATATATATATTATACCTAATTTCCATAGATTTAGAATTAAGTCGTTTATGCAATTCCTATACACTATAAGGCTTACAGTTATAAGCCCGGCCTACCTACCATACTACATCTAATCTTTATATTTAGCGCTTACTAAGCAATTAATTTACCACCTTATTTAAGAATTTATCACTTCTACTACCTTTATAGTGTCCTAAGCTGCTTTATTTACTAAACGGACGGATAATTAAACATTGAACATTAACTAGACTAACCCTAACTAATAACCCTAACCAATAAACAAACTAACCAATTAAGTTAAAAGTTTGGAACATTAAAATAAGGTTTTCGCTAAGACGATAATTGGACCCTTCCTAACCCTATAGATTCTAAAAATAACAACTACTAATAAATTAAAAATTAACCTTATTCTTGACAAGCTATTTAATTGGTTTTAATAGTTCTTTATTATATAAGATACTGCTAAAACTAACAAGGTATAGTAGTATATTAACCCATTTAGGAAGAAAGACGAGCTTCTAAAGCTGGAACTATTGAATTAACCTATATCTGCAGATGTACTTCCCGCTACTATATTAATAGCCCAATTAAACTAGACCCAGCTCACTGTATATAATTAAATCTACGCTAAATATAAGGACGATCTACGTATACACCAGAAGCGAGAACAGGCTATCAACGATATTAGTAACTATATCGTTTGATTAACGTCGGTAGCCTACCTTCCACTTATTGACGGCTTTAAAACGGTACATAAACGGCTTCAAGCATTAAAAACTGCACTAGCCCCTACCACCTCAGGTCGAAAGCACAACGTCCTTATTTAATACACGGCTCTTACAGCTTACAATTAAAATTAAAGCATTAATAAATATTTAAACAGCTAGCGGAACATTTATAGGCTTGCTAAGCAATTGCAGCTACTAGATATACAAGGATTTAGGCCATACTACGATTTTGTTTAAGCCATCAAACCTATCCTTTCTAGCTTTGCAGGAGTACTAGAAGTGGATCTTATTCGTAAAGAATAGAAGGACGAAGACGCCTTATCCATTATTAACCTAACTAGGGAATTTAAGGAGCACTACCGTATATAGTAGATAGCTTCTTCTTCTTCCCCAACGACTGCCAACTACTCTACATTTGCAACACTTTAAAATAATTCCCCTATCTTACTAATAAAGATATACCTCTATGGTAAAGAGCACCTATTTTAAGAATGCTAATATCTAATTAGGAGCCTAAAACCCTATAGGTAGGTACCTAATAAGAAAATACAACAACAGATTAATAAAAAGCTTATAAGATATAAAAGACTTACTTCTACTATTAAAAAAGCATAAAAGGAGGCTTTCTAGAGGATGCCTATTACCGCTACTAATAATAAGATTACTAAGATCTGATTTTCTCTTTAAATACAGTCTCCTAAGAGGCTAAAGAGAACATCTCTTTAAATATAGCTCTATATCTAGAGATATAAAGCTAAGGAGATATATTTTTAATAAAACTATCTAGCCCTAACTCCTTTTTTACTCCTATTTTAGCATAGCTTCTACCTTTATTTATTTTTTATAGCTTTGACTACACCGTCAAATCTAAGAGGGTGTGTAACCGACTACTAATACTATACTAATAACTAGGGTACGGACACCGAATAGCTACGGCGACGGATACCAAACACCAAGCTTGGGGTATTAGTGACCTACCTATTTTATGTATATATTACATCTAATTTCCATAGATTGAGAATTAAGTCGTTTATGCAATTCCCATACACTGTAAAGCTTATACTAATTCTTACCCACTTTAACTCTAACCTTAAATATATTATTAAAACAAACTCGTCCGATTATGCATTAGGGGGAGTATTATTACAATATAATAAAAACGGTAAGCTACGTCTAGTAGCCTTTCTCTTTAGGAAACTCGCCCCTACTAAATTAAACTATAATATATATAATAAGGAACTGCTTGCGATTATTAGATACTTTAGTGATAAGACCTTTAATCTGTATAGCGCTGTAAGTAGCTTTAGGATATATCTATTTTAATTAAAGCCTTCTAGGCAGTAATAGTAGACTGGCTTATCTAGTCTTGCGTTTATAAATGCGTTTATAGCGTTATACTATTAAATCTCCAAATTAAATGCGGCTGCTATAGCTATAAGGGCATAGAATATTTAAGCAGCTAGGGTTGCTATATAGGTCTTCTCTTTAGTAATCTATAGGTCTCCACAGACGCATAGTTAAGCCTTTAGCTTAAATAGTAGCGTCCTAAGCTTAAAGGATCGCTATTTCTAATACGCGTATTAATGGACTATAAGAACTTATAGTACTTTTATAACTATAAAGCAATTAACGCAGCGCCAAATTCGTTAGGCTGGATACCTCTTATAATTTAACTTTAAGATTATATACTAACTGGGTAAACTTAATTAGAAGTCTAATATATTAATACAATAATTATAGGACTTATTTATAAACGCTTTAGATGAACGGATTATAAATTAATTATAGATCTTATTGCCCCCTAAACGGTTTAAAAAACTATATCCTATTTTTCTAAATATAAAACTTTAATAGAAATAAATTAGAAGTTAATAAATAGGAAATAGAAATGTTCGGATCACGGGGGGGGGGTTTGGGTTCAATCAATTTCGTTCTTCTTTTCTTTTACTTCTACAGGTGGAATTTGATGGATCTCCTGAGCTCGCTTAGCTCACGTAGTCAACCCAATTGGTTACAAGCAACTGTGTCTACTATATTACAGAACCTTATTCAGACACTGGCAACAACTAGAAAATAAGAGAAAGAATAAAAGGATACTGGTAAATAAGTCCGTAGTCTCTATCCCTATTCTCCCTACCCATTTGGTAACCTATAGCCTAATTGTATTCATGTCGTTTCCGGGGGCTTTGGCTGCTGAAATTGCTGAAGCTGCTGCGGTTGTGGCTGTTCAGGAGGTCTTGTATATGCAAAGTACTGGGGGT